>Ga0233402_1000018_pt1 | contig 58877 bp, 77 predicted proteins | sample 54DmetaG_FD_182705 | JGI IMG/M metagenome (GOLD analysis project Ga0233402, IMG submission 182705) | Seawater microbial communities from Monterey Bay, California, United States - 54D | ecosystem: Environmental > Aquatic > Marine > Coastal | place: USA: California | collected 2016-11-11 | reverse complement strand
TTATCTGTTTTATCTTCGATCTTACCTACCTTAGTTTCCGGTGACATATTTAAGGATATCATCACATTCGGATATAGCGAGTTAGCATCAAATGATATAATATCAGTCTGAAAGCCTTTAAGTGGAACTCCTACATATGCTCCCGGGTTTTTACCAGTATCTTCGTTACGTATAAAGGTATGTATAAGTTGACCGCGTCGTCTACCTCTAATAGCTGTTGCGCCGTTAATTACAGATAGGGCACCCATAGCTGCTTCGAAAGTAGTTAAACCGGTATATGCTAACATACGTAATAATTCAATAAACTTCAGTTTTACCTCGAGATGTTTAAGTAATCTAACGTCTTGAATATTATAATCAACAAACGTCTGCCAATCATCATCAGATAAAGTCGCAAGGTTCATATTACCGAACTCAACTTTTTTCTGCCCTAACTCTAGCTCACCGATAGCGTCTAGCTTATAGCTCTCACGGAGACCTTGAGTAAACTTCTTATATACGTCAAGATAGTCAATCAGTGAAATACCTTCGATATACCATTTTACCTGTTCAGCGCCGAACTGACCTCTGATCGTTCTACTATAGACATTGCCGACAGGTGACATACGATTAACCCATTCATCGCCCAGTATACGACGACAACGGTTTACTATATACGGGATATCGAAAAACTCTGAATTCCAACCAGATAAAATATCCGGGTAATCTACTTCCAAGAATTGTATGAAAGCCATGAAAAGGTCTTTTTCATTTGCACAGTGAATATACGTAACATCATCTTGTGTATTATTATATGGCTTTATTCCCCATGCAGTAAATTTATCTTCAAGTGAATCATAAACAGTTATAACGGTTACGGGATGGTTAGCTGTTTTAATATCTGGAAAACTATCTGGTGAATAGGTTTCGATGTCAATAAACATCGTCTTAATAGGATTACTATTAAATTCCGGTTCCTCATTTACCTTCCAATATGTATCAACTAGGAACTGCTGATGTGCTGGTAGATTTTCGAATACTCGCTTTGTACCAGAATCTTTTAAGAACTTATAGCGGTTATACTGACTATTGAATTTCTTCTTAATTAACTTCGTACCGAATATAGATTCGTGTTTTCCGGGCCCTTCAACATAAAGATATGGCTCTACACTAGTTTCAAATCGTACTCTATTACCCTCTTCATCCCAAGTGAAGAGAGTTACAGTACCTTCACGTCCATTATAAATTGCATTACGATAACTCACATATATGATTATATATGATGCTTCGTTATTATCAATAACAAAAAGTTAATTATACCTGTTCAGATTAACTCTTAGAGGGTCACCTACACTATACTGATAGAGTTCGGTATAGCAATCAATATTTTTATCATCCTCTAACCACCGGGTATCAGCATATTGACTAGCTCTTTTACATAAAGCTTTATAGCGTTTTCTATCTTGCAATGTACTTTCAATCTGAGCAATCATCTCCTCCCCGGTCTTAAACTTGATAGGAGCGTTCTCGTATGTGCACATATCTTGACATGCAATAGGCAATCCAAGCGCGCATGCTTCAATATATTTCAGGTCAGATTTCGAACGATTAAAAATACTATCCTGTAACGGAGCTACAATCATGTTTACATTTAGATCATATAAGCCTTGACCGTATTCATATAAACGCTTCCATGGGTGAAATTCGATCTTACCAGCTTGGACAAGAGGTTTTAACGTTAATGGAAAAGCACCTAAGAATACCCATTGATACTTATCAACTGTTTTAGCGATAACTTCATTTACATGATGAAAATCATCACGCTGTTTTACTCTATTATCAACGTCAAAGTGCGCACCTGAACCGGCATATAAAATACGAGGTTTCTTCTTGTTCTTCTCATAGCTCTCCATCGTACGGTTAAGATCAGATTTACCACCTATCCAGAATTTAGGCATAAAATTTGGAATAACTGTGACGTTCGGATTACCTGTCTTATCGCGATAATAATCTCTCATAAACGGACATGTAACGGTAATCTCATCACACATAGCCATCATTTCCTGAGCTGATTGTCTTATCTTTGGATCTGTAAATGCTCCTTTATATTTGTTATAATCAGGAATATCTTCCGCAAAACATATATCATCAATTTCATATATAAGACGCATACCAGTTTTATCTGCCATGTTTCTAAGAAATTTAACAAACTCTAACTGTTGCGGAGTTGCTTGTCTCTGAATTCTAACACCCTTAACTCCACCGTAATATCTAGGGTCACCATTCATTACAGTCGTCCCGTGTACAACTGCTTTATTATGAGCATTCATAACTTGCTCCGGCCATATCATCCTCCAGTGACCGCAACCACTATAATCAGCATAATAATTCATAAAGCGAGGTAATCCAACCTCAGCCGGAGCTGCTACAGGTTTCGGTTTGACACTAGTTGCATTAGGTTGACCGCTATTTGGCCGAGCTGGTGACTTAAGCTGAAATGGTACGTTTCCTTGAATTAACATATTTAATAATTAATAAGTTTTTTATGCTAATCCACAAAGTTTACACGCTTTGTGATACCATTATGCTTTTCTAGGAATATAATATCACCGGTCGCCGCTTTTATACTTTCCTTTCGATGGCTAATAACAAATACACATTCATTTAGCTTCTCAACCCTTTCATTTAAGATCTCTAAAACTAGATCAACTCCCTTTTCATCCAAACTACTATCAAATAATTCATCGTAGAAACTTAAGTTATAATGTACATCTCCTTGAGCTTTTCTCATATCCATAAAAGAGAAGAGACATGCCAAATCAATAGCCTTTCTCTCTGCCCCGGAGAAGTTATTATAGAGACATATCTTACCTTTTTCGTTTAAAATCTCTTCCTCAAAATATTCATTAAAAACGCATATACTATTACTATCAAGCTTTTTTAGGTAGTGAGTTAGTTTAGAGTTAAAATTTCTTAGTATCTTTTTAACAATGTAACTTTTTACACCTTCTTCACTTACCACAAACTTAACTACATCAAGCATATCAATATTCTTTTTAATATTGCTTAGCTCTGCGGTAATCGTCGATGATTTAGTCTCTAACTCAACTACAATATCGCTGAATGTATTCGTATCATTACATGTAGATTTTAACTCCTCTTCCATCTCAGATACGCATCTCTTAATGTAATCTATTGATTCTCTAATATGACCGATACCATATTTCTGCTTTTCAATATTAGCTATTTTATCAGATACGACTCTAACTGCCTGGTCGACTTTTTCTATTTCACTATCAATAGCAGTCAATTCATTTGTAAGATTAGCTAACTCTGACTTACTGTTATTAATAATATTTTTAAGATTTTCTTTCTCTTTTTTAATAAGCTCTAAGTCATGATCTTCAATAGAGCGTAAACATACGGGGCAATTTTCTTCACCTGTACCTATACGTCTATAGGTTTCCGCTGAGTTCTTTAAATTAAGCTTTAATTCGATAATATTGTTATTAATATTATTCCTATCATCTTTTTTGGAATCTATTAATGCTATTAGCTCAGTCAGCTTATTTTTATATGGCTTTTCATCTAATTTTTCAATAGCTTCTAATCGATCGTTAGCATCTTTTAAATCATCTCTATGCTTTGTTAGATTAGTTTGTAAAGTTTCAGTTTTCTTTTCTTTATCAACATTAAAACTATCTCTTTGAGATTTTTGCACAGTCAGGTAATTATTAGTTTCTTCAAGTCGGGTTATATTAGTATCAAAATCTTGCTTAATAAGACTTTGATCAGACCGTAACTCCGTTAACATTTTTGAGAATATCTCTAAGCTAAATATCTTTTCAATAAACTTTCTCTTCTCAACCTTATTTTTTGCCATAAAGGGTATATGGTTGTTGAGAGTCATTATAACACAATTCTGAAAAACTTCTGGTGATGATGATAGGATAGTTTCAATATAATTATTAGTATTACCAATCGTATCCCTGGTCTTATCAACCCCATTCTTAAATATATTACATTTAGATGGACCTAAAGTACGTACTATATGAAAATCGTTTGTACCGTAATGCGGGTCATTAATTGCAAATGATAGTTCAACAATTGATTTACCTTCTGTTAAATTATTAGGTATAAATTGTTTTCTAATCTCTCTAAGAGTACTACCAAAGATAGCAAAATATAAAGCATCGGCAATTGTACTCTTACCTACTCCATTTCGTCTATCTTCTTTATCTCGATTTATACCGGTTACAATATGTAACCCTTTATTAAATTCGACACGCACCTCATCTTCACCTACAGACAGGAAGTTCTTTATTTTAAGTTGTTTAAATGTAACGTATTTCATTATGGTCTATCGGTAGATCTTGCGAAGAGATCAGCTGTGTATTTCACAACCTCTCTTTTATTTTCAATATCAAGTAAATTTACAAATTCAGTTATAGCTTCAATTATATCAACACCGGAGAGATCAAAATCACCTTCTTCAGAAAACTTAACTTTATTATAATTGACGTCATAATCTATTCTAATCTCACAAGGCTTATAACTTGTCAATTTAGCTATTAATAAATCTAAATGATCAGTATTAATATTTTTATCAATTATAAGTTTAATAATATTATTTGCAATAATATCATTGAAAAATTTTATAGGGTCTGGATCAGTAATAAGTTTTGATAGAAATACTTTAACATGTTTAGGTGTTATTGTATTCTCTGTAAACTCGTACGACATTTCGTCTATATTTAAAGTATAAAATCCTTTTGTTTGCAACGAATCGCCAAAGTCCATTTCATACGGATTACCTACATATACAATTCGCTTTTTATCCTGAAATGTCTTCTCATCTCTTAAATGAAAATGACCTGTGAATATTAACGGAGCTTTTGATATAAGAACTTCCGGGTCATCTCCGTGATCGCAAACTTTAAAACCGTTCATCTTAAAGTTCTCTAACTCAAAGTGACCAAATACTATATCACTATCAGGTATATCATTAATCTGAGTACCCCATGGGCAGAAAGTTAAACGCTTACCATCAACGGTGACCGTCTCAAGTTTATCATATATAGTTAGATTACGTCTACCTTTTAATATTGAAAGGCTGTTAATTTCTGAAGTATCTTTATACCAGGCATCATGATTACCAGTAATCATGGTAATGTTAAAGTCTTTAAATTTATCTAAAAGATCTTTAGCAAAGTTTAATGTCTTGACACTAATCTCATCTCTATAATGGAAGAAATCACCGCAGAATATTATATCACTAATATCCTGTTTATGTAATTCTTGAATATACCAATCCACCCATTTATTAGCAATGCCTAACCAGAAATCGCTATTTTGATGTACACCCAGATGAATATCAGAAAATATTGCAACTCTATTTTTCATTAACTGCTATATTCTAGATCATCACTATTCGGCTTAACGTACACCTGACCATCAGTTACCGCTGCCATCTCTTCCTCATACACCATTTCTTTATAATTTGTAAGGGTTTCGTGATGTTTCTTCTCTTTCTTAATTCTATTAATAAAGGCATGGAACGCAATAGTTGTAAAATATGAAAAAGGATTGTATTCGGAATCTACGTTAAACTTCTTATTCTTAAGAGCTGTATACATCTTGACTAACGCGTCGCCGATCATCTCTTCTTTATATGTATAATTGATAAAATTAGACTTATTACCTAAACCATACGCAATTTTTTTCAGAGAGTTAGCTAGCTCATGAATACATACTTCAGACTTATAATAATCACGAATTTGCTGCTTAAAGTCAGCAGGGTTAACATAATATTCGTCTATTTTAGGTTTAGGTCCTCTTTTTTTCTTGACCTTAACCGGTTCAACTTTTTTTATTTTTTCTACCGCCATAACTAAGTTAATTATATAGTACTAGTAGTTACTTTTCAACTATATCCGTAATTGAAAATGGTATTTTTTCTTGTTTATAAATCTCTATCCTCTTTTCAACGTGACGTTTACCGTATTTTAAATTATCAGCTAAATCTATAATTGTAAGTCTTTCTTTATTATCATGTAATCTCAAGCCTCTACCTATAGATTGAATTGTTCTAATAGAGCTTTTACCACCGGCACCGAAAATAATCATATGTATATTTTTAATATTGACACCTGTCGAGAAAATAGCGCTAATTGCAATACATATTACATCTGTATTTGTTTCCATTAATTGCTTTATTCTATCTCTTTCTTCAACTTCAACATCTCCACGTATGAAATATACTTGCTTATCTTTTACAGCGCTCAGTATATCATATAACTTTTCACCGTGTACAATATGATTTACAAGTACGAGTATATTATTATTAAAGTTAGTACATACCCGATGAATTATATTATTTCGAAATTCATTTTCATACAGAAAATCTAATTCCGTTTTATACGGATTCTGACCTTTAATATGTATAGGTTTTGTATTGTAGTCTATATTGAGTATAGATGTTTTAGCGGTAGTTAGATGACGCTCGGTTCTCAAACTATAACTATCTTTTTCATATATTATACTACCTACTTTACCAATAATATTCCATTCATCTGGCTTACTATCAGGCAACGTACCAGTTAATCCAAATTTATGTACAGTTTTAATAGACTGCACCATTTTGTTAATTTTATTATTCTTCTTTAATTTATGGCATTCATCAATAATCAACATATCGACATCTTGCAGCCACTCGTTATCCTTGAATTGACTCTGCAGTACTCCTAAATTAGCAATTATAACATTCGCTGTTAGATCAGGTTTAAGCTTACCAGTCCATCTTGTAAATTTAAATAGAGCATTATATTCCTCAAAATCGGTAAATGTCTGGTTAACTAATGTAAGATCAGGTACAATTAATAAACATTTAAAACTATCTTTACGCTGTAGGAAAGCACTCATTAGGATTGAACATATAGTTAGAGTCTTACCCGCACCTGTACCCATTTTTAATATACCTCTACCGTGTTTAATTGCATTTTCACATGCAGCATATTGGTAATCTCTAAGACTATGCGTTAGATTATCATATACTCTAGCGTCTAATAGACCGGGTTTAACTACACACGATATCGACTTATCTATTCTAACTTCTTCGTTAGGGTACGTCTCTTTAATAAAGCGCATAATATCATAAAATAAACCAGGCTCGAATAAACCGGTAGGAGTGATGCAGTATATACGACTTGCAAAATATTTTGCTCTACCTTTACGAAAACGTGCAGTATCATCTTTAACACTAAAATGTTCGCGTATATCTGAAAATAACTCGCCTTGTATACGAACTTTACCTCTGTCAAAACTAAAAGTAATCATAATGTTTCCATTTTCATAATCTCGACAATATTCTTAATATCAAAACTAAGTGAACTGAACGTTTTTTCGGTTTTTTCTAATAGTTCAATTATAAGCTCTTGCTCGTCTATCCTGGCTTGCAGCTCGACCATTTGTTCATGTTGATATGCAGTCTTCTCTGCAATAGGAGTCGTTACCTTAACGGGCGATTTTTCGATAATCTGTTTAGTTATTTCCTTCTTTAATTGAAATCGCTGCGCTTTAACATTAATAAGATTTTTTTTATGTTGTATTAGCTTACTGACCCAAAAATGCTTACGACCAGGCGTCTTCATCGATACATCTTTGATATTAAACTCATCGACATGCAGATCCTTCTCAATTTCTTTTACGTATTGATCTATAATACTCACATTATGATTATAAGTACTATTATGCAGAAAACAACTACAAAGGATAATTTAGCTAAAAATAATGTTGTTAACTTATTTGAGCGTAGATTTATAGATCTTTTAAAACCTGTTGAAGATATTGATTATGATGAAAAAGAACTTAAAATGGGTATTAAGGTCGAACTCGAACATACAGACGATGTATCAGTTGCAACTACTATAGCTAAACAGCATTTAGCTGAAGATCCTAGATATTATAGTAAACTTAAAACCATTCATGATGAGGACGATAATACTGTTGGTGGTGGTGCGCTAGGACCGGCAGCTGCTGTTGGTCATTCCCAGTCAGGTGATTGGTATGCACCTGGAGACTACAGAAGACCTTTTGCATTAGGTGCTATCCAGACTAGAAGAGGTAGTATCAAGCGTAGAAAGAAAAAGAAAAAGAAGTAAATACATAGATGGATACAGGTCATTGGAAAGTTTATGAAGCAATACCAGAGGACGCTTTCGGATTTATATACGAAATTACCAATTTAATAAACGATAAGAAATATATCGGTAGAAAGCAGATGGTTAAAAAGATTAAGCGAGCACCTCTTAAAGGTAAGAAGAGGAAGCGTATTGATTATGTGGAAAGTGACTGGAAGACCTATACAGGTTCAAGTGATAGGCTCAATATCGATATAGCCACACACGGTAAGGATAGATTTTTATTTAAAATACTAAGATTCTGTAGAAATAAATATGAACTAGGTTATTATGAATCAAAGATGCAGTTTGATAAAGATGTACTGTTAAGTGAAGACTATTATAATGGTATAATCAACTGTAGAATAGGTAAACCACCTAAGAATTTTTTGGAACACTGATATAATATCGTGTGGAATCATTAGATTTAGGTGTGTATAATATATGTCTCATTAATTGTAATGAGATTTTTGCAGATAATATTAGCGATAATATTATAAATGATCTGCATATGTTCGGTATTCTAGATAAGAGTATTAATAACGCAGATGTTAAGAAGATCGCGTATCATTACATTATTTTTGGATTTTCTGAAGCTATTCTCAATAGCGCAAATAGAAATAAGCATATATTATTTTTTAACAATACTCAATTACCGGAATGCTCCATGCTTAAGTTCTATGATGAGTTTGATGTTATAAATTTAATAAATACGACATTAAATCGTATGAAACGTATATTACCTATTAAAATATACATCAGTAAATATAGTCTACCCTATTTCGACCATCTCTTAAAAAGCAAAAGTGGTAAAGGTGACATACTACTTAACGATATACAAAAACCGAAGAAAGACTTTGCTGAATTTACATTTAGTAAAGCTAAAGCTTTTAGTAAGAAATATGATCTGAAATGGCTTAATAGTAATTACTTCAATAGACTGTCAACTAAATTTCTTTTGATTAAATAAATATTAATATGGATAACTTTACTACATTAGCAAATAAAATCTTAACTGAGCAAAGAGATATAAAAGCAGACCAAATAGAAAAGCTTCTTAAAAAAGGTTTCGAAGATTCACCGTTTAATAATAAAGAAGATAAACCGGAAAGCCCTTTTGATAGACCCGATGCACGTGAATATTCTGATCAAATGGAAGCTCTTACTGATGATATTTTTGATGCTATACAAAAGAAAGATAAACAAGCACACTTAGCAGTATTGCGTAAATATGATGCTATAAGAGATAAAGCTATAGAGAGATTCGGAATTGATGGCCCGGTAAACTTAATCGATCCAGATTTAGCTGGTGATTATTCTGATGATTTTAAAGATGAAAACGGTTTTAGACCAAGAAGTGATTTTTTAACAAGATTTAGAGATGCTGTAGAATTTTATAAAGATGGCAGATATGGACGTATTGAAGGTGATAAATTTATTCCAGTTGAACCAAAAAGTTATATTGAAGAAATCGAAATAGAAGATCAAGAAAGCGGTATCCGTTCATTAGATGGATTCTTTAGTGATGAAGAAACACATATTGAAGATCAAGAAGTAGATATGAATACTGTTGAGAAAGGTCTCAGTGATCTAGCAGCTACTGCAAGTTCAGGCGCTAAAGGTTTAGCAGGTAAGCTACTAGGTACAAAAGCGCAGGCAGCAAAAGCATCATTAGATAAAAGAGCAAAAGCCGTCGCGAAAGCTATACCAGCATATGACGCAGTAACAAAAAAACTCGAACAAGGGTATAAAGACCTATTAAAGACAGCTAAATAATATGAAATTTCTTAAAAAAATATACGATCTTAATTTAATTAATGAAGCTGATGAAGCTCCACCACCTCCAGGTGCTGAAACACCAGCAGAAGATGCTCCGGCTGAAGAAGTAACAGTAGCTCTTTCACCGGAAAGTGAAGTAATGTATGTTAGACTTCTTAAAAAAGCTATGGTAATGAATCTGGATCCAGAAGACATTGATAATATCAATGATCTTGCTGATGTTAATGAAGATAATGCCAAGCAAGTACTGGGTAGTATCCTTCAACTAATGAAAAGTTATTCTACAGATATAGATATTGAGTTATGAGTTGGAAATCATTAGACCAAATCTATCTTCAGGAATCTGCAGGTAAGGCAGTGCCAAAGCTACGTCGACAGCAACTATGTGAAACACCACAAGGTGAAGAGCTGATTGAGCTTATTAGAGACCTTGATAGTAAAAATTTATTAGACCAGGAAACGGATGTTAATTTTATTAAAAAGCATTTGAGCGTTAAACCGTATGCTGAAAAAATATATAATTACCTCGATAAACAAAACTTAACAGAAACAACTATCAGCGAAGGTGATGTTAGAAAATTCATTATACAAATACTTTCAAAACATAATGATGTTGCAACGTACGCGCAGTATATCGAAACACCGGTAGCGCTTTCAACAATTGGCAATACTGGTATGTTAATTGAAAAAGTAGTTGAGACAACTAAGTTGAAACCAGAGACTGTCCGCGATTTAATAAACCTCATCGGTACGGAGAGCGGTAGAGGAGTCGGTAGAGGGGAGATTGCTCTAGCTACTATCTTTGATGATGTTAGTATGAGTGCTAGTAAAGGAGATCTAGATTGGAACGGTAAATATCTTGAAGCTAAGGGTACTAATGCTCGTTTAGGTAAGCGAGATAGAGCTGCGAGTAACTTTAATAAAACACCTTTAGGTCAATTAGCTACGCAGTACGATAAATCTGATAAACGAATCGATACTCTCATCGCTAATTTAGCTAATGAGCCGGGAGCTAATAGTGAAGATATATTCGCCGCGTTAAAAACTTTTGCGAAGGTAGAATACCCACATAGTACTATTATCAATATTTTAGATAATATCAATCTCAATGACTCTAGAGAGGTAAGAAAGGCTTTAACAAAAATATACTTCGATAACTACGCTAACCACGAAGGAGTCGACTATTTTGTTTTTGTTAATACAAGTAGAAATAAATATTTTAGCCGTTATATTATTTTTAGTACAGATCAAATATCAACTCTAATTGATAAAAATATAATCAAAGCTGGGGCAATTACAACCCTCGACCTCGATCCATCTCTAGGTACAATTTAATGAAAACATTCAAACAACATCACAGCATAATTTTAGAATTCTTCGATGCTATCGACGGAGCTGTAAAGCATATCGACCATCTAGAAGAGAATATACTTAATAAAGGCAAACAAGGGGTAATAGAAGCTATTAATCAAATAGAATCATCTATTTCTTACTTTGTTGATGAGTCTGATTATAAAATTTCGACTAAATTTGACGGTGCACCTGCTATTGTCGCAGGTGTCGATACTAATAATAAATTTTTTGTAGCTAGTAAGTCAGCGTTTGCTAAAAACCCAAAAATTAACTATACTGAGCAAGATATTATCAACAATCACGGTACTGGTGGTTTAGCTGATAAGCTTAAGTTAGCATTACGGTATTTACCGTCTTTAAACCTTAAAGGTATTTATCAAATGGATTATATGTTTGATCCGCAGATGAAGCAAATTGAAACTCCTCAGACTATTGACGGAGTTAAGAATGAAAATCGATTTCTTACATTTACTCCTAATACAATTAAGTATGCTGTTACAGAAAATAGCCCGTACGGTGATGAGATCAATAAAGCAAAGATTGGGGTAGCTATTCATATTGAATATATGATTCAAAATGGTATTTTAAAGGTTAAGAAATATACGTCTTCTCCGGAAGAGTTTTCTCCATCAAGTACCGTATTTGTCTTTAATGTATTAGCTAATAAACCTAAAAATGCTAAGTCATCATTCAGTAAATTACTGCTTAAAGACGTTCAAAAGAAGAAAAAACAAGTTTTAAAATTAGCTGATAAAGTAGATTTTAGTTCTCTAGATGATTATACCGCTTTACTAAAGACATATATTAACTCAGAAATAAGAGCCGGTAGATTTCTAGAAGATACAGCTATTTCATCTGAAGAGTTTGTTAATTGGATATCAGGTAAGTTTGTAAAGGATATCGAAAAACTAAAGAGCGAGAAAGGTAAAGCGAAAAAGACAGAGCAGATGAAGAATACTCTATCAGCTCTTAAAAAACTTAAACCTTCTATCAAGAATGCATTTGAAATTACTAAAATTATTGCAAATCTTAAGAACAACCTTATTAAAATCTTTAACGAAATCACGCAGAATGACTTATTAGGTACATATCTAGAAGAAGCACCAGGGGAATGGCAAACGACAGCTCCAGAAGGGTTTGCTCTTTCGAAAGTTACTGATGACGGTGCTCAAATTACGAAATTAGTTGATAGAGGCGAGTTTAGTCGCGCTAATTTCGGTACTGGTAAGCCAACTTCACCAGCAACTAAAGAAGATCAAGAGTCTTATATAACTAACCCTCCTACCCGTGGCGATTTTTATGGTAAGGGTAGATTTTCCTCAAAATCTGCTCCTATAAACGACTCTTTCAGTAGTCTATATACAAAAATTATGGGTGAAGATGAAGAGACACAACCGACTGTTGCTTTATATCCAGGAGGATACAAGCCACCTACAAAAGGACATTTCCATTCTTTCGATTACATCTTACAAGATGCTGACAAAGGAGTAATATTCATTGGAAAGAAGGATAGGGATGGTATTACTGCCGATCAATCAAAGCAAATATGGGAGATCTACGCGAAATATCTCGATAAACCCGTTGAAGTTGTTATAGCTAATGTAACTCCTGTTAGATCCGTGTATGAATATGCAGATGAAAATAAAGATGTTAATATAATTGTCGGTGCTGGGGATAAGGATGATGATGTAAAAAGATATTCGTACTTTGATAAGAATATTGATAAATATCCTCTTGTTAGAGTTGTAAAGATACCTCTACAAGCAGAAGGTATATCAGGTACAATGACAAGAGAGTTAATTGCTTCAGATATCGATAAAGCTATCGAATATTTTACCCCTGAGGTATTATCTACTGAAGATAAAGCTACAATTAAACAAATATTAAGCTAATATCTTAAGCTCCTGCGAAACCTGTATCTTTAGCTGTCTTTGCAGCATCGTAATCGTCGATTTCAAGCTCATCATCAACTTCTTCATCTTCAACGTTTGCATCTAAAGCATCATACTCTAAAGCATGGTAAACGGATGATAGATAATCGGAAGCTTTTGTAATTTTACTAGCTGTCCAACCTTCTAAGTTATCGACATCTTGAAGATGGTTGAATAGTTTCGTAGCATATTCAGCAGCTTTAAGTAATTCAGCCCTCGCCATGTCTATTTCACCGTCATGATCGCCATTACAATCACTGCAACCACAATCATCATCTGATGCATCACCTGCTTGTATATATACTGCTTCTTCCTCTTTCTTTACATCAGCGTGTTCTTCATCACTGAATGCACTAAATGTTGTACCGCCCGGTTGACGTCTCGGTGGGTGATTAGTATTAGATCCTACTGTAATTGTTACGGTAGACATACCGTTCGGTCCTAAGCCAATATTCTCATTAACTTGTTTATATTGCTCGAATATTAGATTTGTTTCACTATCCATAATAATATTTATTAAATAATTAAATGACCTTCGATAAATTATATACTTATTTAATGGAAGCATTTGAAGAAGATGCTGAATATAGAGGTAGAAAAGTAACTCTTAACAAGCCAACAAGAGGTGACGTTAAAAAATTTAAAGTATACGTAAAAGACCCTAAAACTGGTAATGTAAAAAAAGTCAACTTTGGACATGGCGGTACATCTGCTAAACGTAAAGGTGAAAAAACGATGAAAATTAGAAAGAGTAATCCGAAAGCTCGTAAATCTTTTAGAGCGAGACATAATTGCGATAACCCTGGCCCTAAAACAAAAGCGAGATACTGGTCTTGCAGAAAGTGGTAATTTTTTATGAGTATTAAAACAGATATAAGAACCCCGGAGAACACTCTCAACTATATGAAATATGTTGAGATTGAAAATGATTCTCGATACCCTGCGGTAACAGGTGGTTTAGGTCAAGGAGTTTTCAATAAATCAGCCGTTTTAGTACAGCAAGTTGACCCTTTAAATACTGGGATTGGTAGCGGAACGGGGCAGCAAGATTATATCGAAAAGTTTGGCGCTAATCTATCTGTTGGAGCTGATATAGAAACAATCTGGGAAACTGGCGGTATATACGAATACTTAACTGTAGCGTCTACCGTATCAGCTATAAGCGATGATTCTGGTGATACGGTTACCGGTACCGGTGCGAGAACTATTGAGATCCAAGGGTTAGATTCGAATTATAACACTGTAACGGAGGTCATTTCAACTAATGGTACGAGTAGCGGATCAGCGTCGACAAACGAATTTTTAAGAATATATAGAGCTTTAGTTAAAACAGCTGGTTCAACTGGTACTAATGAAGGGCATATCGATATAAATGCTGGTAGCACGACTGTTATATCAATCGGTACAAAAGGTACAAGTGTTAATAAAGAAGGGTTCGGTCAATCTCAAACCAGTGTATACACTATACCAGCTGGTAAAACAGGTTATATAACTCAATGGTCTGTAGGGTCGAGTGTCTATAATTCCGGTGTTCAGGCTTTCTTAATGTTATCTGAACCTAATGACGGACCTATTATGAGAACTAAGGATATAATGTTTCTAAATAATTTTTCGATTAAAGATTACAAGGTACCTTTACAGGCATTAGAAAAGACTGATATTGAAGTAAGAGCATATGATACTGCAACCGGGGTACCAGTTTCAACATCATATAATGTTATCTTAGTAGATAATTAATAAATACTAATATGGATACATTCATTAATTTTTTTGAGCAAACTAAAGTTAGAAAAGGCGGTGCAGGTAAATCTTCTTACACCGGTACACGTATAGAAAAAGACAAAAAGAAAGAGCAATCAAAGACAAAAGCTCGCGGTAAAGTTAGTAGCGAAGATGCACAGGATCGCTGTAAGAGAAAAGCTGATAGTGTTTATGGTAAGAAGACTTCAGCTTATAAATCAGGAGCGATTGTTAGATGCCGTAAAGGTAAAATCTGGAAAAAGAAATGAAATTCGACGATCTAGTTGATAATTATCTTACTGAAGCAAGCGATAGCTTACATAAATGGTTTAAACGCGGAGGTACTGATCCTAAAACTGGTAAAAAGTTTAGCGGATGGATAAACTGCAAAACAGGAGGTCCTTGCGGTAGAAAATCTAAAAAATCCGGTGGTAGTTACCCTGCATGTAGACCTACTAAAGCTGCTTGCAAGAAGATAAAAGGTAAAATGTATAAAAAGAAGAGCTCTAAACGAGTCAGTTGGAAGAAAAAAAGTAAATCATAATAAATATTGGTATGCCTATTGTACCTATAACCAATGATATCAGTATAAGAACAATACGAGATGTTATAAACCAGAAAGCTGTCATACTAGGGCAGGTGAGATATCGCGGTACAACGTATGGCCTATACGGCGCTGACCAAGCAACTGGAACAGTACAGACAGTACTGCAAAATATACAACCAACAGGCAATATAACACTTAAAGTAACCTTAAACCGGCAAGGTACTGAATACGGTACTCAAACTTTAACTTTATCGCCAGGTCAAAAGAAAAATATCAATTTTAATGGATTGGCAGGTAAGACTGGTAGTTTTAGTAAAGGTCATATTACTAATTATAAGCCTGCAGGTAGTTATAGCAGTAATTTTGATTATGACTTAACGATAGTGGAGATATCTCCTTCATCTCGAACTGCGAGTATTAATAATATTCCAATTGGAACTCTCGGCAACGTATTTGTGTATGAACCTATAGCTTTTTTTAGTGAATATCCAATAGTAGATATTGCTATAGCTAGGGACAACGGAAATGTAACTGCTAACTATCAACTAAAGGATAACGTTCAAATACCTAAACAATTACCAGATACACCGACGCCGGTTGACGCTGCTCTAAGTGATTGGAGAGGCGCGCAGGTTATTCATGGCACGGCAAACATCAGAACTTCTAGAACCGGTAAATATATAAGTGAAACAAATTCTGGTTATATAGTCGTTAAACTAGACCCTATAGGATTCAGTAATGGGACGGTTACCGTTACAATACCTAATATAAAATCAATTTGTAAAAACATAAGTCATACCGGTGATAGAAATTTTATATTTACTGGTCTACCTAGCAAGGCGTATACAGTATATATTAAGGATGATTTAACCGGTATAAGTACATCCATGGTATTTAACATAGGTAAAGTTAACTACAATACTAATAGAATCCACAATACATACTCATTTAACGGTCTCACGCGTATACTGGCATTTACTTTCTAAACCACTAAATACCGTAATGATATTTGATATAATAAAAGCTATACGCGGGAATATTAAATTCTGCTTACATACCAATAATGAAGAATATTATTTCGTCGATTGTACGGCTATTATTAAAGATGATCAATTGATCTTTACTGACCCTGCAGATAGTTTAGAATATAATATTAATAGAGATAAATTAGCTGATTCAAGTATAATTACTTACGATACAAATACTATACCGTCAAAAATACAACAAGAGGAAATTTTTAACGATTCAAGTGATTTCTTTATAATAAATAAAGAAGCTCACGATGCTTCAAATATTAAATTTGACGAGCTAGTCGAACAATCTAAGGGTTATATTGAAAGCTTCAGTAAAGATGACAGTAAAAAAATTAAACGATGTGTCATTAATAATAATACTGTAGATTTAGAAAAATTAAAAGTGTTAGGCGCTGAAAGAGTAATTACCTTCAGTCAAGCAGATGTACGAGAAAATCTAGATATTAGGCAGCTATACTGGAATCTTGTAAATACAAAACTTGATGAAGCAATTAATGAAATTAATGAGAGTATTAAGGAGGCAAATGATGAGGAATTTGAAAAAGATGCTAACCTTATAAAGGACGATCTGATAGAAAATGTCGATAACTTTAGAAAACATATGAAGGGGTTAGAATTTTATAAACTCTTTAATCAATGGCCAACTCTTTTAAATCCATCTCCATTTGATGCACTCGGAGCATGATATTATAATCGTCGGTAACGGTGAAGCTGTTCTAGATAAAAAAAATGGCGCATTAATAGATGAGTTTGATACAGTTGTACGGTTAGGTAGATATGTAACAGATGGCTTTGAAGAGTATGTCGGTAGTAAAACGGATATAATTTCGACAATATACTGGAAGCTATGTACAGAAAGGTTAAAGAAAACAAAAGTTATATTAAACGTACCTTTAAATTACCAGGAAAGTTTTTTAGAAAGTAGAGAGTATATTGATAAAGAATTTACTGATTATAAACATAATATATTATATCTAAATACAGAGGCTGATATAGAAGGATTTAAAAATATGTTCTGTGAGGTTATGTCCCCTTTTAATCAAATAGATAAAATTAATTTTTCTCTCGGCTTTAAAACATTCTATTTTATACGTAAATTATTTCCACGTAAAAAAATATACACCACGGGATTTGATTTCTTCAAAACAGGATGGTACTGGGACCCACGGCATAACAGAGATGACTCTAATATGCACCCTTATACCTGGGAAAGATTATGGTATTCTAAAATGAAACGGCGAGGTGATATAATTGAAATCTAATTATTTAATATCAGTAAAGAGTTCAGGTCTATGTTTTAATATAATGAGGTTAATTATATTAACAAAATTATCAGAACAATATAATAGATCCCTGATATTTTTAACTAAACCTAGTCATATACCGATATTGAAGAAGTTTAATCATCAGTGTTTGTTTATACCATATATAGAAGATCATACAAAGCAATTTAACAATTTTACTCGAAGGCAAAACCTTCAGGTCCTCTACGATTTAAAGTATTTACGGTTCTTAAAGAATCAATATTTTGATAATTTATTCAATATTCCAAATATAGATGAATTTAAAATGTTTAACGGGTGCATGTATGATATTAAGAATACGGATGATAGATTTATTATAGTTGACTATAATGACGGTACATATGATACTGAAATATTAAACTTAAACTCAATACCACCAATTAAGATTCAAAAAAAATATGTTAAGTACAGCAAGGATTTTTTAACGATTAATATTAAAATTAATAACCCCGATAATCATAGAATTTACGAGTTTTGGGATACAATCATACCACGTCTACAAGAAGATTATAACAAGCCTATCTTATTAATATCAGGTAATAATGATATTAAGAAGTATATCGGCGATAAGCATCGCTGCTTATATGAAATTTTAAAAACAGAGACAGATTTTTCTAACGTTAGAGGTAACAATATTATTAGAGGAAAAGCCGAAGAAATATACAACGATCTAATCACATGCGCTTGTACAAGCTTTATACCGTTTATTAAATTAAGAAAAAAATATTCAGAAATTTTAAGTCAATATGAAGATTTAAACTTTGTTACCGAGAAGGTAGAAAAATTTGATATACTAGCTGAATATTTGTCAAAGTATATTATTATTCAGGAATCTTAAATTCCGTTTTAAAGGTACAGTAATTGACCATTACCGCTCTTCTACGCTTTTTTATATCAACTGACTCTAAACCATGCCATGTATCGTCTCCCGGGTAGAAGTAAAACCCCTGATTGTTAATATACGGTACAGTTTTAATATACTCTTTATCTTTATTATATAGAGCAGTACCGATACTCTCTGATTCATCAGTATTATTAAGATAAACTAGAAAGCTCATTATCTTTTCACTTATATCGACATGAGGCTCAAGCCAAGATTTTTCTTTATCTTCTATAAACTCTACGCGTAAATAATTACCTCTTATCCTTTTACCAGATTCTTGCTCAAACATAAGAATTATGTCATCGCGCAAGAAAAAATCTACAATTCTATTTAATGCGGAATTACTCCACATATTTTCCTTATCAACAAAGAATCTATTACTGTTTGTAGTGCGCGCTCCGTCGAGAGATGCTGAATGACTCTGTAATTTGATACTATCAATATCAGCTAGCTCTCTATCACAAAAAAAATCAGTAAATGTGTAGTGATTAAATGGATCGCTGCTGCACTGTTTATTTCGAAACTTCATTAATACTATTATAGATTATGTCTATATACTTATCAAGATAGTTTTTTATATCAGCCTTATATTTAGCAGATGTAACCACCTCTTTGTCTCTTAATATACTATCTATATGACTTGCAGTACATGACTGTAAGTGCATCATTAAACATACAAATAACGGCGATAGTACATTATTACGGTTACATATAAAAAGTATATTACCTGTCATCTCACTGAGGTTTAATAAAAATTCACTTCTTTCCTTTATAATACGAGCTCGTATTGTAATTCTACTGCTAATCTCCTCACCGGATCTACTCTGCGGAGGTATGCGTTTTATTCGATGAAGCTCTGGATCATCAAAAAAATCTAATGATTTGATTCCATTACTTATAAGAGCAATTCGGTGATTAACATTCAGCTGTTCATATTCAGTTAAATTAATAACATATTCTATTTTATTTGTAATTAAATCATTCAGTTCATTTTCTATTGATTTATCTAAATTTATAAATGTATCGATGTAAAAATTACTATATATTTGTCTCATTGGATATCTGCAAAACTATTAATAATTACTTAAGTGATAGCAGATAATAAGCAAGATATAATCGATCTGAGAAAAAGGCAAATAGCTACGGATATCGAGATGACGCCGATGAAAGCTCTGCAGAGTATTACTATTAATCCGACTGAGCTATGTAACCGTACCTGCCATTTTTGCCCTAGAAGTGACCCTAAGGTGTATCCGAATCAAAATTTACATATAACTGAAGAGACGATCCGAAAGCTGAGCTCTGAGCTCAAGCTCAATAACTACACGAATAGAATAGGCTGGTCCGGTAATGGAGAGCCCTTACTAACAAAAGATTTTTATAAACTCGTAAAGATTGTTAGTGACGAAAATCCACAACTAAGAGTACATGAAATTAATACTAATGGTGATAAGATAAAGGAAGGCATCATCGAGAAAATATATGAAGCTGGTATTAATCATATTGTTGTTAGTTTATATGACGGTGATGAACAGCTAGAAAAATTCAATAAGATGTTCGAGAGTTACAATTCTGATACATTTACGTTAAGGAAGAGTTATTATCATTCAGATAATTTTTCAGGATTTACAAATAGAGCTGGAGCAGTTAAAATGAATACTGATTTACTGAAAGATAATATAAAAAATAAATGCTATTTGCCTTTTTATAAACTTTTTATCGACTGGAATGGTGATCAGATTTTATGCTGCGAGGATTGGTTTAAACTATCGAAGAATAAGTTAAATATTAATACTCATACCTTAAAAGAAATATGGGAATCAACTTTCTTAAATAATTACAGATCACATCTGAAAGAAGGTAAACGAGACTTACCGGTATGTAATAGATGTAATATACATGGCGAGAAAGTCGGTAAACAATATACAAAATACTATAAACTATGATATACTTCGCGCAGGCTATAAGAGAGAGAGTAACATATACTGATTTTATGATCGGGTTGATAATGTTATCTAAATATTATAAGGATCATAATAAAACCTTTTATATCAAAGGAGATCTTACTAATGTCTTTGAAAATAAGATGTTTACTTTCAATAATATAGAGAATAATAATTCATATAAGCTTATAAGAGATATGAGATTAAAAGCAGTTAAGGGTAGAAAGGTAGATCCGATGCATCGCGATGATACATATATTAAAAAATTGTTTATAGAAAGAGTTACAAAGGTTGACAATATCAATGATATGTATATCAATGGAATAAGCGATGGTAGTAATTTCTTATTAGATAACACTGTTAAGTTTTATTATCTAGATAATTATAATGATAATGAACTGCATTATATTAATAATACAAAAAAGCGTAAGAATAAAGATAGTATAAAATTAAATGCTGATATCAGCGTCGACGCTAAGCTGATAAAGAATTTTACAAAAGAGAAATACTTTATAACACTACCCACATTTAGAATAGATAAAGATGAGGATATAAAGATGTTGGATATTTTCTGTGATTTTCTGATCAAAGAGACCCCCTACAAAGATCTAATTTTAATAAGCGGTAGTAATGATTATAAATCTCATTTTTGCAATAAATTTGGAATGGATACTACGCATTTATACGACGGTGGATTCTCGAGTGAGAAGCTAGGATTCCAAAAGACAGAAGCTGGGTTTAAATGTAAAGAAAAAGGCTCTTTAGAGAGTCTACTTACAGATTGTATGTATATACAAAATTCACCTGCTAGTTATATTGACTTTATGTCTGTATATAATACATATAGAGATGAACTTTTCAATTATGGTATGGAAAAATATAATGGTTCATATTATGATAAATTTATAACAAGAAACAAAAGTCAAGCAATTGATATTATTGGTAGAGAACTAAAAAATAGTAGAGTTTTTTATTAGTAATTTAGCCATATATCCGCATAATCGCATTGATTATATTCTTTAAGCCATGGACCGCCTTCGGTATAGTGCAGAGCTAATGGCTTACCATCCTTAGGTTCTTTATACCAATCGACTAACCAGTTCCATTGTATAGGTAGTGAACCAATCTCTTCGTCCTCTAACCATTTAAACCTGTGAAGAAAGGCTCCGGTTTGATTGTTAATAGTGAGTGGGTTTAACGTTTTATTTTTTGTGTGCTCATTATTAAAAATCATTAAGCTACTCCAATTTTTACGAGGCCAGGCAGTCTGTGGTTTTCCACCCATCTTCTGTAAGTTAGTTGGGTTATATTCGTGCTTACAACACATGATAGCATATTTCGGATCGTATAGATCTAAAAGCTTATCAATCGATTCAAGGAATAAAAAGTCACCATCTAGAAATATACTTACACCTTCATATCTACTTTGATATGGTACGAAGAATCTCGCAAATGCGAACTGTGTAGATTCATATGGGTCTTTTTTTCTACTATATTCTTTTACAGTATTATAATTAATAGGATGTATATCGATATCATATTTTACATTCTTATCATGTATGCTCTTCACACACTTATCATATGCAATTTTATGGGGCTCGTCTAAACCTACAAATATTTTAATTTTTTTATGCATAATATTTTTTAAATAAATTAAATGAATCTTCACCATATACTTGACCATGTACTTCACAGTCAGTGCACGGTGATTTTCCTTTTCGACCGTTTATTATATGATGTTGCCTCATTGTTTTAGCTGCTTCTGATAACCATATATCTTTAAGGCTAGCTTTATGTATATTACCAAACTTAACATCCTTTCGCCAATTATGGGTACATAATAGCACATCACCATTCCAATCAATAAATGATGAGTTAAAAGACATATAACACGGTCTAATAGGTACTTCCCTATCATTTAATTTCATCATACCTACTCGGTTACTAATACCCGACATACCATATTCTTCTTCAGGGCCGTACCAGAATCTCTTAATAACATATTGATCTGGTTTAATATTACATCTATTAAATTGCTCTAAGAATCTCTCTTCTTGCTCCGGTCCATCATATAGACTCATCTTTAATAGATTAAGCCCGTTATCAAATAGCCTCTTAAGAGTATCATCTTTTAATAGATCACCATTTGTTGTAATAGAAATATTATTATTATATTGTAGCTTGTCTCTAAATGTTTTTACAATCTCAAATATCTTTTTATTGGCTAGAGGTTCACTAAACCCAGCAAACACAACTTGATTTTTATATTCAAACTCAGCTAAATCATTAGCGAGCTTTTCACATGTATCAATTGACATATGTAAGCTTCTATTAGGGTATATTTTTTTATCTACTCTCGGGCAAAAAACACATTTACGGGTACATATTTCTGTAACGTTTACATCAATAATCTGCAATGCAGACATAATGTCCGATGCATCGATTTCGAATGTATCAAAGATATTTTTTCTAAATTCAATAAACTCATTGGTAGGTTTACTATCCATATCTTATATTATAGCTTATATTTCTTAAAAATAAACTTGAAATCATTTTTTATATAATTAAATATTTGCATATGAGCAATATAAAAGACAATAATAGTGATATTAAGGTATACTTCGAACACTTCTCTACTGATGTAGAGCTTTTTCTCGAAAAAGGTAATAAGGCTGCTGCAACACGTGCACGTAAGTCATTGCTAGAGATTTCGAAGCTATGTAAAGACATTAGAAAGCAGATTCAGGAGATAAAGAATGAAGGTAAAGCATAAATAATAATGTGATTACTTTTAAACAATTTTTTGAATCGACTCAACCACTAGGGTTGATTGAAACAATAACATTTAAAGAATTAGGTCCCATTGAAGCTAAAGTTGATAGCGGCAATGGGGCTTATAATGTCTTACATGGTATAAATTTACAGTACAGTGGTCTCGATGACAGCTATGAAGGTAAATCTCATGTTACTTTTGAAACAGTAGACGGTAAGACGATAAAAAAGCGTGTTGTTGAATTTATTGATATCAATATTGGTTCTGGTAATATTGAAGAGAGACCGGTAGTAGAATTTGATATTGAAATCGGCGACGAAGTTTACCCTGCTACTAAATTCTCAATCGGTGATAGAGAAGAAAACGAGTATAAAATTCTTGTAGGTAAGGATTTCATCGAACAACTCGGCGGTTTAATTGATGTAAGTGCTGAAGGTAATTTAGATTAAACATAAAAAAACTGTTAGCTTTCACTAACAGTTTTGTAATATTGTTATATATTTAAACTACCGTAATCCAGTTGATTCGAATACATCTCTAGCTACTCCAGCTGAGAAGCCACCTTCTACACCCTTTACAATAACTGATACAGCATTATGACTATGCAAGCTTTCGTTATGCGAAGCTACAATCTTAAAGTCTTTAATACGAGATTCATTATTAAGCTTTTCGAAGAGTAGTCTAACTGCATCCTCTACGAACTTAAGATAAGCACCGTTCTTTTCAGCAAACGCCTGCTCGTCTTCTCTCTTGACCATTACTTGAGTTTCGGTTTGAAGAGCAGCTAAGCATAATTCCTGGAGATCCTCGACCCAGAGCATATCATCAAACTTCACACTAACTCGAGCAACACTTCGTTGACTATGAGGCACTGTAGCTCTATTACGATACTTTTCAGCATGCTCACTTAATTCAAAACTACAAGGGCATGCCGATGAATAAACGAAATCAAAGTGAATATACTTTTTAAATTCACCTTCTTTAGTTAGATCGCCTTCAAATACTACGTCATAATACTGGAAGCCTTCTAAACCACTACGTAGACTCTGTTGCTTAATAGGATATGAAATCTTAAGCATAATACGAGAGTCGAAGCTCTTAAGATTATTCCTATATGTCTCGAGAACATCTCTAATCTTACCCATACTAAATACTTCATCTTTATGGTCATAGAAGCTTCTCATGATACGAGACATATTAATGCCCTTCTTATGAGCTTCGAGACTAACGCTGCCAGTAACGCTCGTCTCTAACTCAATAGTCTTACCATCTCTCTTCTTATAAGTTAACGGTAGTTTAAAGTTATGGATACCTACTTGTTGAATAGGTACAGGTGCACCTTGAATTAAACTAGAAGGGCCGTTCTGAAGGTCAGGTAATGAAGAAATGTATTCTTTATCTGCATTGACATTATCATCATATACTCTAATAGGAGGAAAGTAGCCTTTACTAAACTCTTCACCCATAATTTCTTTTGCAATAACGTCCTTTTCTCCAGTAAGTTCATCATCTTCACCTAACCATTCATAATTTTTACTTTTATCTGACATACACTAATTATATAGTATATAAATATAAAATCAATAAATAATATTAATAATGAGTAATTTTTTAAAATTAATACAGGAAGCAACGCCTGAATCTAACACTACCGATACAGGTCAATTAGCTGCAAATGCAAATAAACCTGTTAAGAAAGGGGGGATCTTAAATAAAGTTGCAAGTGCAGCTCAAAAATCCACTAACTTTATTAAGAAAGGCGCTGAAGTTGCAAGAGGCAAATGGGATATCGGAGATGCTCTACAAAAAATATTAGATAAACAACTTGATAAAAGTACTAATAAAATGGGATATTTTGGTAAAGGTGGATTTAACAAAATTAAACTCGGTGATGATATTATAAAAAAAATAAATGCATATGGTCAAGATGCATCTGCTGCTTCTGAAGAGGCTCCGGAAGCTTCAGAAGCAAATGAGGCAGTACTACCAGCACATTTTTTAAAAAAAATAAATGAAGCTCAAGCCTCGTTAGATAGAAATGAAAAGGGTAGCTTCAAGAATATGGAGCAAATGGCTGGTAATAAGGACGGTAAATCAAAAGCTGTACGTGTTTGGGATATACTTAAAGATGTTTTAAAATTAGATACCGAAATGAAATTAACTGACCCGGATACAGGCAAGAAGGTAATTGATAGGCGCGTGCAATGGATATCAAAAGGTGTACCTAGTTTCCTGAAAGCTGTTAAAGAAACATACCCTGATATACCGTTTACCTTTAAAGGTCATGACCCTAAGAAGGGATTATCCGGATCGAGCGTAGAAGATGCTGAAGAACCGGAATTTAACTTTCAAAAATCATATAAAGGTGATTGGATTAAATCTCTCGGTGAAGACAAAGCTAAAAAAATTGTACAGGGCCTCAAGGATATATACCCCGGTGATAGGATTGAATTTGAAGAACCAGCAGAAGATCCAGAACCAGCAGAAGACCCGGTAGTAACTCCAGATTCAAGACTGACAATCGATAACGCATTATTCGAATTGACAGGTAGAACTAGTTTCGGTGAAAAAGGTATTCAGTATACGCTAAAACCGTTAACACCAGATGTTGCTAATATACTAAAGGATCGCGACATAAAATACCTCACATACTTGTTACAAGCAAAAGATAATGAATTTAAATCCGCGGAAAGTAATACCGGTATTATATATGCATATGATAATGAAAACCAACCTATTAATGCTATAACTACAGAAGGTGTAAATTTTCAATGGAACGGTCAAGAAAAGTTATATACATTGAGCAGTGAAAATAAACAATTAATGGGTGTTAAATATAGTGACGGTCAATACCCTATTAATAAAACAGATGTAAAGCCTTTAACTGACGGTAAGCATATTCTCATGAGACCCGATGAAAAGTCAGGTTACATGAAATTTCAAATATTGCAAGATTTACCAACAACAAAGCAATATTTAATTAACTACAAAAAAGGTGTTGCAGCAACTGAAGCTGAAATTAAAGAAGCTGAAGCAAAAGCTAACCCTTCACCTACATCAGAGGTAAAAAAATAACTGAATGATCTCCTCCTCCCTTCCACCTAAAGGTATTTTAATAGGTTAAAAATATAAATCAACTCTTATCATAAAAAAAGTTGATTATCATGATATATACTTCATAATAATAATATGAGATATATTTCAACGAAGATTATTCCTATGGGTAGTACAGCTTTTCGTCAATGGAGAGCAGATAGTCATTGCAAGTTAATTCATGGTTATAGATTGCAATGTAAGTTATGGTTTACAGCAGATCAATTAGATGATAAGAATTGGATTTATGATTTCGGTGGTTGTAGAGAAATTAAAAAACTTTTAGAAAAGCAATTCGATCATACAACTGTAGTAGCTGCTGATGATCCTGAATTGGATACATTTAAGTTGATGTCTGATAAGGGTATGATTGATCTTCGCATTGCTGAGAAAGGCGTCGGTATTGAAAGAACTGCTGAATGGGTTTATGAAACAACAAATAAATTTGTAACCGAACAAACAAATAACCGTGTAAGAGTTATCAAAGTAGAGGTCTGGGAGCATGAAGGGAATAGTGCAATTTATGAAGAGAGTCTCGGTGATATTACGCTACAGATTCAAGATAATACAGAGAAAGAAAATGTAACTGCAGTTGTAGAAAATACAGTTACTGAAATTCCTCAAGATAAACCAAAAATTCCACCACTTAATAGTAAAGTTACTACTGGTATGGGTAATTTATTTGGCGGTACATCATGGGGTAATTAATAATGAATTTAGGTGATATATACCAAGGCATATCCAAAGCACCTATTCACTCTAATGGAGCTACCGGTGGTATACCTACAACACGAGAGAGAGATCCAAAATCAGTCGAGTTAGAAAATAATGTATTTGCAAAAATGCAACATGCAGTAACTCCACCAACTGAAATTAAGAATGAGCAAAAGCCCGAACCGGTACAGGAAATTCAACCGGTCGGGCTTGAGCAAGCGATGAAAGAGCTACTTAATGGTGTGCAGTCTCTCGACGATAAACTTTAAGATTTCACTTCGAACAATATCGTCACCGTCAAATTTAAAGGTATTGATATTATTTTCACTGCAGATATCCGCATCGAAAGCTTTATATATTCCAGCGAACCCACTCTTTTCACCGATATCTGCTTGATACGTGTCACCGACGACTAGATATTTACTATCTTGACCGAATCGAGTTAAAATAGTAGTTAATTCAGAATTAGTCATATTTTGAGCTTCGTCAATAATAACGCAAGCATTCTTAAATGTTAGACCTCTTGTAAAATTAACTGGTATACATCTAATATACCCCTTAGACATTAGATTGTTACTAGTATTACCTACTAGTATCTCGTCTAACTTATCAATAAGAGGCATAGACCATGGTGCGAATTTATCTTCCAATTCACCTGGTAGAGCTCCCATACTTCTGGAGGCACTCTCCACAATTGATCTAATATATACAATATTATCTATCTGTCTATTATGAAGCAACTTTAATGCTGCTAATACTGCTATATATGTTTTAGCTGTACCAGCTGGTCCATCTACAATACACATTCGCGTTTGCTGCTGTAATGCTGTATTAAAGAAGGCTTGTTGCCTCTCAGTTAGATCATAATCTTGTTTGATTTTAAAATCTAGATCCCAGTCATCACCTGGCATCGCGACTCTATTATCAAAAACAAGTTCTGATTTATTTACGGGTTGTCTTTTCGCGGCTTTTGTACTCTTTCGAGTACTAGTTTTTGTTGACATATACATATATTTAATACGTATATACATGATAAATTACACGTGTAAAATTGTATGTTTTTGAATAAATATAATATTACTGCTTGATACGCGACGGAACATATATATAATTAATGTATGTCTAATCTAAATAAAACGCTATCTCTTAGCGATGATCACGTCTTTTATACTGTAGAAGGTGAAGGTAAATTCATTGGTGAACCTTCTGTTTTTATGAGACTTGCTATGTGTAACCTTACATGTCAAGGCTTTGCATCCGAAGATTCACCGCATGGATGCGATTCGTTTGTTTCATGGTCTGTGAAGAACCGATATACATATGATGAGCTCAATAATTTCTATGAGAATAACGGGTTCGTTAAGAATCTTAAGGACGGTGCAATTCTTAAGATTACCGGCGGAGAACCGTTGCTGCAACAGAAGCGACTTATAGAATGGTTAGTATCCTTTATGGAAAGGTTCAGTTTTTGCCCGCGTATTGACTTCGAAACAAATGGATCTTTAATGCCTTTACCGGAATGGTCCTCAATATATAGAGCGACGTTTACTGTATCTCCGAAGATGAGTAATAACGGCGATCCGGAAAAGCGTAGGTATAAACCTGATGTGTTAAAGTATCATAATGAATTAGGTTCTTGCTTTAAATTTGTTATTAATAATGAAGATGATGAGAAGGAACTATTTGAAAAATATATTGATAATGGTTTAGTTAGCCGTGAAAGAGTTTGGTTAATGCCTTGCTGTGGTAGTAGGGAAGAGCACACTGCTAAATCTGCAATGGTAGCTGAGTTATGTAAAAAACATACACTTAAGTTTAGCCCGAGACTACAATTAGTAATCTGGGATATGGCCCTTAAAGTCTAGATTGTGAGTGAGTATTACTGGAAGACGAGCGATTCAAAATCTAAAAAGTAAAAAAAAGCCGTAATTAAATTTAATTACGGCTTTTTTAATGTTTATAAATTATTTTTTAAACGTAACCGAGCGTATATAATCTACGCAATGAAGGGCTTACTGAAATAAACCCAGAAGCTGTTTCTGTTTGAGTTGATGCGCCTGATGCAAAAACAAATTGTGTTGAAAAGCGATCTTTATCAATAATAGCTAAAGTACTACCGTTATAACCAGCGAATATATCGATTTCATACTCAGTACCATTTAATGTAGCAGATGTTGTAACGACAGTAGTGTCAGTACCCTTATCATTAGCGTTATAAAGAATTTTAGATGTATTAGTACCAGCTATACCTGAAACGCCGTCAGTTACAGACCCGCCACCAAAAAGAAGTTCGTTATTAAAAGAAAGATTGCTCATATTATTATTTAATAAACTATGCGTTAGATTTACCAGGACTTACACGAAATCCGCGCGATGCTGGGGTTGCAGATGACTTAACAGGTTTAGATGAACTAGCTGCTTTAGATGTTGTTGAGGGTTTCCTTTTCAATAAACTGGATATCTGAGCTATTAATGTTTTTTTATTAGATCTTCTATCCAATTCAATACCTTTTGTTCTACCTAATTCCTCTAATTCAATTTTAGAAAGTTTTTTTAATTGTGTGTTGTCCATATTAATATTTATTGTTGAACATGGTTATATTTTGATTAAATAATTGTCTTATGGAAATACTAACATATATTGTTGTTTTTGTAGCTGGTATCATCACCGGTGCTTTAGTTACGCGTAACAACCTAGAAGAAGTTAACAAAGTAGTTCAAGAAGCAAAGGAATTAGCTGCTAAAGCGGAGGCGGAACTTGCAGAGTTTAAAGCTAAGCAGAAGAAGCCAGCTATTAAGAGAGGTAGAAAACCTGCTGCTAAAAAATAATTACTTTTTCACCCCTTAGATTGTCTCTTGGAGTATCTAAGTCCCCTACTAGCTGCGGTTAGTAGGGTTTTTCTTTCTCTGATATAAGTTCTTTTCTATTTTTATCTATAATATGACGTTCTTGAATTAATATTTTTAATTTCATATCCAGTCTTATCATATCATTATCTAGAGCTTGTATTTGTTTTTTAAGTTTACCTAGAGAAGCTCCAGCTTTATCTAGAGAAGGATTAACTTGTTTAGTTACCCATTTCCAAATATACCATATAAATGAACCTAAACCTATTAAAGCAATAACAGGGAATCCAAATTTTGTTATAATATCAGCCCAGTGTGAAAATTCGTAACCACTCATAATTAATCGTCTCTACAATCTTCTTTACCTTCGCTCGCTGCAATGCGATCAAGGTTTGGTTCAACATTAAATGCACTAGAAAAAAGAGCGTCAATTTTCACAATATCATTATTCATTACATCAACTTTATTTTCTAAAGATAATAAAGAGTTACCTAAACCTGAAATCCTACTATTTACTTGAGCTAAAATAAACTTAAGAATTATAAATAAAAACCAACCAACAGCTAATGCAGCTGTAATAGGTAAACCAACTTTTTCAATAAATGTCAATATATCACCTATCATCTCTTACCTCCTGGTGTAAAGTAGAAACCAATTATCGCTCCCAAAGTGGCGATTGAGACCAAAGCAATGTGCCCTGTCGTAATTGAGGTGGTAATGTCTGCTCCTGAGGGGAAAGAAACCAATCCCCAGAGGATTTTGAACGACTCTTTGTTTTCGGGAGGGGTAAAGGTAACGAGCTCAACTCCTGGCCAGAGGGTGCAGAGGACTGAGATGACGAAAAAGTTACACATCCCGATAAGAGCAATGAGCCTGCGAGTACCACGGGTAAAAGCAGATGTATCTTTATCCATTTCACCAAAAACAGCTTTTTGAAATTCGAGATCTGCTTTTTGCATTTGCATATCTCTAATAAGCTCTCTTTTAGCTTTAGAGTCTTTAGCGTCTGATATACCTGCGAAGAGACCACCGACAATCTTGAGCATCGAGCCCATACCCGTTGCACCGAGCGTTGTAAGTAACATTGTAATAAGTCCAAACATGTCATAAATATTTATAAATACTTATATGTCTCCACCTAATTTTACTAAAGAAAGCGAACGTTCAGCGAATGATTCGAGTATTTCAGCGAAAACTATAGCAATTTACATGGGTAAATTATTACTCCTACAGAATAAAGATGGCACGTATGAATTACCAGGCGGTCATATCAAAGTAGGCGAGGATATATTAACTGGCGCAAAGCGTGAATTTAAAGAAGAGACCGGAGTAGATATGGTACCAGTGCGTATTCTCAGCAAAAAACCGAAAAGAGTAATTTTTTACAGTAAACTTAAATCGAGATTTATAAAATTAAGTCACGAGCATGTAGGCTTTAGGTTCGTTGATATAAATATGGTATATAGCTTGAGACTAAGTAAAAAAGCTTACAAAGACTTACTCTTCCTTAAAAAATGAATTCATTTATACAATTTTTTTCAGAAAACTATGCCGATGGTAAAAAGAAGGGTAAGAGTAAACCAGGTAGAGTTAAGAGAGCCGGAGCTAGTTGTAAAGGTTCGGTTACCGAACTCCGTAAAAAAGCTAAAAAATACGGTGGTGAAAAAGGTAAGATGTACCATTGGTGTGCAAATATGAAAGGTGGTAAGAAATGAACTATGATAAGTTAGCAGATTTAATTCTAGAAGAGGTAGGCGGTTATAAGCCAGTAAAACTACCATACGCATTTAATGCGTTAGAACCTTATATTGATGAGGAGACAATGAAGCTCCACTATAATAAGCATTATAAGGGTTATGTACAAAAATTAAATAATGCTGTAGGTGTATCACAGCCTCCTTTAGAAGAATTAATTAAAAAGGCCGGTAATAAAAAAGCCGCTGTTCGTAATAATGCAGGAGGAGCTTATAATCATCAACTTTTCTGGAATATGATGACGCCTAATAGACATCCAATTAGAGGCAATATAAAAGATGCTATCGAAAAGAAGTATAAAACAGTAGAGAGCTTCTATAAAGAATTTACAGAACAAGCTAAATCACACTTCGGTTCAGGGTGGGTATGGCTCGTCAAGAGGGGTAATACATTAAAAATTGTACAGACAGACAAACAAGATAACCCGCTTATGTTTGATCAAGGTACTCCTATCTTAGGAATTGATGTATGGGAGCATGCATATTATAAGAAGTACGGACCGGATCGAGAAAAGTATATCAAGCAATTCTTAAAAATTGTTAACTGGGATTATTGTAATCTTCAATTAGAGCAATAATCTCCTTCTTCATATAGTTTAAACGAATTGGATACCAAGCGTCGTTATTTTTATAGAAGATAACTAAACCGCTGCATTTTTTTCCACTGCTTAATTCGTATAGATATGCATATAGTGAGAGCTGCAATGAGTATGTATTAAATTCACATACCCCTAGATGGTCTACTGGTTTCTTAAAAAACTCATTATACTCACTATAAAATCTAAAAGCTTTATTCGTTTTAAAATCTCCGATATAAAAGTAGTCTTTATTCTCGTATACTAAATCCGCCGTACCGGCAATATTCAGATCAATATTATTAAGTCTCATCTCACATGTGAGTGCCGGAAACTTTTTAAATATATGCTCCCATTTTTTATATGATGAGTATAGCTGTTCATATTCTGACTCTTCAATACCTTCACCGAGAAAATCTTCCATTACCTTATGCACATGTGTACCGTAATCACAAGCTCTATTCTTTTCTGCTTCCCATTCTTCGAGTATGAAATCTACAGTCACTCCTTCTCTTTTCGCAACACGTGTAGCATTACCAATCTTATCAAATCGCGGCTTATACTTACCAATCAAGGTAGTTGCAGATATAAGCTTCTTGCCTGTTTCGGTATCTATATAGGTATGCTCTTCCTCGTTAAAAACTATCATACGATATATTATAAATTAAGTACTTGAAAAATCAAGTTTATAGTATAAAATAGTATTATGAGAATTGCAATTAGCGGTACAGGTAATCAAGGTAAGTCTACATTAATTAACGACGTCGTACAAGAGTGGCCGAATCATAGAACAGAGAGCTCGACATATAGAGCTAAGTTAGTATCTGAGAAGTTACCGCATAGTAAAAACGCGACAAAAGATACGCAGTGGAAGATTTTAAATCACATGATCGATGAAATGCAGACATTTAAGTCTGATGATTATGTGATTATGGATAGATGTCCGATTGATAATCTAGTCTATTCTCTCTGGTGTTTTGAAAAGGGTGTAGGTGATATTGATAAGGAATTTATTGATAAATGTATACCATTGGTTTGCGAGAGTATGAAGCATTTAGATATTATATTCTTTATACCTATTACAAAAGCGGCTCCTGTTGAAATCGAGAACGACGGTGTACGTGAAACTGATCCTGAGTATATTAAAGAGATTGATAATATCTTTAAGATGATTGGTGCGCAGCATCATGAAAATAATGGAAAAAATCCTTTCTTCCCTAAAGACGATGCTCCTGGTTGGATCGAAGTTTTTGGAGATCGCCAAACTCGAATTGCTATGATTAAGCAATATTTAGATGTCGATGGTGATCTAATCGGTGGTACTGAAGAAAGTTTAAATGAATTAATTAACCCTTCTGATGGTCAGTTCTTAGATTCCGACGCTCAATCAATGCAAAATCTAATCGATTCCCAAATTGAAGCAAAAGATCTCCAGCAAGCGCTAGCTTACGAGCGCGAGCAGATTAAGAGGGTATTAGGTTCTGATGGTGAGGTTACTAGCTAGTAGCTGACAGCATTATTGCGTAATTTACACCGCCTATTGTTATAGGTATCGAGTGGGTAGATTGTCCTGCATTAGTATCAGGTGTACTACCGTATAATGTACTTGAAAGAGCTTCAATACCAGTCGTATTAGCTTCAATAGTATTTGCAAAAGTTATATTCTCGAAACCTATAACAAAATCTTTAAAGTCTAACTTATTTGTAGAGTTCTCAGTCTGAACAATAACAAAATTACCAGATTCAATGCTCGAGACTGTAGGGAGTTGTTTGATACTTACTTCTGTGCTGGCCATATTAATTATTTAATATAAATTATATATAATGTCAAAGATAGGGATAGGTATAGTTACATGTAATAGAAATGATTTTTTGCTTGACTGTATTGCTAGTGTAGATCTATCGAGAGTGGATGAAGCGGTAATAGTTAACGACGGTATGCTAGATGTTCAACACGAACAGTTTCATATTATCAATAACAGTGAAAATATTGGAGTTGGTAAATCTAAGAATAAAATCCTAAAATATCTATATGAAAGAGGATGTGAATATATATTTGTTATTGAAGATGATATCATTATTAAAGATAATAATGTTTTTACCGAATATATAAAGGCTTCCAATATAACAGGTATTCAACATTTCAATTATGGTCCCGGTACTCCGTTTAATAGGAGACAAAGCCAAAATTTTGATATACATAACAGACACGAGCTTAATCAAGAATCAGAGCCTACCCCGAGAAAAATTATAGATTACGGTGATATAAAAATATCTCTATATCAACACGTCGCGGGTATGTTCTCTTTTTTTACAAGGAGTGTAATAGAAGAGGTTGGTTATATAGATGAAGATTTTTATAATGCTTGGGAGCATGTCGATCATACGTATAGAATAATTAAGAAAGGTTTCCATCCACCATTTTGGTATTTTGCAGATATATTTAATAGTCATCATTTTTTATCTGAACATAAAGATGCGATTGAAAAATCAGCTATTAGTAAAAACAATGAAACGTTTCATAAAAATGTTAAGATAGGCGGTGAAATATATATTAAGAAGCATGGCCATGCCCCTAATAACCCGCCTATAGTAACAGATCAAGAGGTAATAGCCTTTTTAAAAAAACTAAAAGCTGTATGATTTCTTTTATTATAGCATATAAGTCAGATACGGTGGAACGTGAAAAAAATCTAGAATACTGTAAGAGATATTACCGCCAGATGATACCTAATTGCGAAATTATTGTACAGGAATCATCCGATGAAACATTTAATAAATGTAGATTATATAATGAAGGAGTTGGACGTGCTACTTATGATAGCTTATGTTTTTTGGATAGTGATGTTTTTGTTTCGCGTGAATCTCTCTGTAAGAGTATAGAAGCCATAAAGGATGATATAACCACAGTAGCTATAGGATATAACGGTACGGCCCTATATCTAAGCTACCCCGCAAAAGCTAGCTTGCATGAAACATTTACATATAGAGATTTAAATGATATCATCCCGCAGGGGTATAAACTACAGCTTTTAGAAAAAAATGATATGTTTGAAGTATCAAATCTTAGAGCCGTCGGTGGGTGCTTATTAATGGATAAAGCATGCTTTAAAGATATAAACGGTTTTAACCCTCACTTTACCGGGTGGGGATATGAAGATAATGAAATTATTCTCCGGAGCCATAAACTCGGTAAGAAGGTTGTATATATAAACACAGATAAGCCGTATCTTTTTCACCTGCCTCATATGGATGAGAGTAGTACATCAAACCAACACGAGGATCGTACTCATCAGAAAAATGAAAATCATAATCTTGTAGAATTTACAAAGATCCAAAAAATGAGATCTGCAGAGCTGAGCAATTATATTAAGTCGTGGCAAATATCATCAGAAAAAGATTCAAGGGTAAAAATTGATATTATAGACAAAAATTTTGTTAGCTACGATCGCAGTTGTTGTCGATTTCAGCGTCCAAATAACATAGAATGGGATCCAACACTTACCTCTGGTAGTAAGAGTATTTTTTTAACTGACACTTCAATTCCTACTATTGATAATTTAAATACGGATCAACAAAAAGTGGCGTGGTTACTGGAGCCTAGAGCTATAATACCACACATCTATAATTATATTGAAAATAATTACGAAAAATTTGATTTCATACTTACATATGACGAAGCATTAATTAATATAAGTTCAAAGTTTTTATTTTATCCGTTCGGTTGCTGCTGGGTACACCCGTATATAACAGGCGCTGAGGTTGAAAAGACAAAACATATGTCTATAATAGCGTCCGGTAAAAATCAAACTCCAGGTCATCAATTAAGACATCAAGTAATTAAAGAGTTGGGTATGATCGACGACTCATCAATAGACGTTCTTGGGAGTGGCTATAAGCGATTTGCAAATAAAAAATCTGCGCTAGATGAATATAGGTTTTCAATCGTTATAGAAAATTCAATCCAAGACACATACTTCACGGAAAAAATTATAGATTGTTTTGCAACTAAAACCGTGCCTATATATTACGGTACATCAAAAATAACTGATTTCTTCGATAAGGATGGTATTATTTTGTTTAATACTGTTGAAGAACTTAGAGAAATACTTGATAACTTAACCGAGCAAGACTATCAAAAAATGAGTAAGAGTATTGATAAAAATTTCGACAGTTATAAATATTTTATTATACCAGAAAATTATATTTTTGATAACTATTCGTCATTATTCTAAAACTAGCAATGAAAAAAACAAATGTAATATCATTTAGTCTCTGGGGTAGTGAAGAAAAATATATTACCGGTGCATTAGAGAATTTAAAATTAGCCTCGGAAATATACCCTGGGTGGTCAGTAAGAATTTATGTAGATACTACTGTAACTCTTGATTACTGTAAAGAGTTACATAAAAATGGCGCTGATATTAGACTTGTAAAAAATAATAATAAAGGACTGTTCTACGGCGCATTTTGGAGATTTTTTGTTAATGATGATGAGAGTGTAGATCGATATCTAGTCAGGGATATCGATTCGCGGTTAAACTTCCGCGAGTATGCAGCTGTCCAAGAGTGGATTTCAGCTGATAAAGATTACCATATAATGCGCGATCACCCAAATCATAAATGGCCTATCCAGGCGGGGATGTGGGGCGGTAAAGCTAACAAGTTTAAAATTATGCCTCTGATTAATAAAGTTAGTAATTTAAATTATTACGGATGTGATGAAAGATTTTTAATGGATGAGGTGTTTCCTAAAATTAAAGATAGCTGTACTGTGCATGACTCTAACAATAAAGAATTGATGTTTCCGGTGCACCCTCCTATATATAATGGTGGTACTTTTGTCGGTCAAGATTTTATAAACAATATACCTCAAGGCTCTGTATGAATAAAGAAAATTTTAGAATAATAACATGTACAAATGAAAGAGATCTCTATATCCACTTTTGGCCAAGTATGGCGCAGAATTGGACTAAATGGTATGGCATTGAAAAAATAACGTGTGCTGTTATAACAGAAAGAAATGAAGATGACCCGGTTATACAGGAAATGAAAAAATATGGCGAGATAATTCTAATCAAGCCTTTAAAAAATATCGTAACTGACGATATACAATCTAAAGCGACCCGCTTATTTCTCGCAACACAATATCCTGATGACTATTGTATAATAGCAGATATTGATATGTATATTCTCAATAAAACCGAAACATGGACCAAATGGTTTTCGTACGCAGAGGAAGATAAATTACTTTGTATAAGTCGAAACGCACCTTACAGCGGAACAGACATCGGTAAATTTCCTATGGCATTTACCACCGCAACTGGCTCGGTATGGAGAGAAATAGTAAATCCAAATAACTTAACTTATGAAGAATTATTTAAAAGTTGGTATGATATACACGAACACGATTCAATGGAAAAAGTTAATCAGCCTTTCCATCAATTTTCTGATGAATCGTTACTAAGAGGATTAATAAGTAGATGGGAAAATTACGGTGGAAAATATGGTTATGATCACCCTCGTTGTATAGGTATTGAAAGAGAAGACTGGTCTGGTGAGAGAGCTATTAGACGAATTGATAGATTATACTGGAATATTGATAACAACTTGCTTGAATCCGGAGGATATTACGATAGTCAGCCAGTTAGACCGTATAATAGCCATACGTTGAAACCTATACTTGAATATTTAAACATAAAATGAATATAGCGATAGTAGGGTACGGGGAAATAGGTAAATCCTTAGAGCAGGTTTATAACGATTATAGTGAATTTAAACTTACAATAATAGATAAGAATTTCATTACCGGTGATAAAAATATCGATATAATGAATATTTGCCTACCTCTAGTAGATTTTTTCGATACGGTAGTAGTTAATTATATTAAGAAATATAATCCCAAACTTTGTATAATTCATACTTCAACCACTCCCGGTATAACAGAACGTATTGCTGGGAGGGTTAGTTGCAGTGTTGTACACTCACCAGTACGAGGCGTACATCCAAATTTGTATGATGGTTTAAAAACGTTTAAAAAATACATTGGTTATGTAGATAATGAAGGTAAGGAATTATGCGAATGTCATTATAATGAATTAAAAATACCATTCGAAAGCATAAAGGGTCCAGCTAATACAGAGCTAGCTAAACTATATAGTACAACATATTATGGGTTATGCATAGCTTTTCACGGTGAAATGAAAAAGCATTTTGAGGAATTAAATTTAAATTACGATATAATAACTGATTGGAATAAAACGTATAACAATGGGTATAAAGAGCTAGGCAAAGAGGATGTAGTTAGACCAGTACTAACACCGCCAGATAAATTTATTGGCGGGCACTGTGTCATTCCAAATACAGAACTTCTACGAGGAATTTTCCAAAGTAAGGCCTTTGATTTAATTTTAAACTATAAGAATATTAATGACAAGAGCTGAATTAAAAGATAAAGGAATTGATACAACATCTCTGACAGGCTCGAGCTTATCATGGACTGTATATAAATGGATATACGAAAACATTTCGAGAGATTCGCGAATACTAGAAGTTGGAGCAGGTTATGGTACAAAGATACTAAATACTTTTTGGGAAATAACATCAATTGAACATGATAAAAATTTTATAGATATAGTCGATGATGTTAATTACGTTTACTGCCCTATCAAAGATGGTTGGTATGATATTGAAGCTTTTAGTAAAGGTGTTTTAAAAGAATACAAACTGGTTATAGTAGATGGTCCGGTTGGTGATAACAGAGGTAATATTATCAATCATATAGAGTTGTTTGATCCAGATTCGAATTATATAGTTGATGATATACATTATAAATCAGCTTTAAAAATAGCTGAATGTATTAGGGATAGATTCCATAAGCAGATGGAAATTGTACGTGATCCAATTTACCATGCACGTAGCTATGCTATTCTAACGTAATTATAACCATAAATAGTTGATTCATTAAAACCGTATCATATAATTAATGTATGATTATTAAAGATATCAAAGTATATGATGGCCCATTAATTCATAAGCGTTTCGCATATGATTACTTCCGCAATAAGACTCTACCAATTGGTAATATTATTGCATTTAGATGTCCGATGGATGTTAGTATTGATGGTATGATTGATCAGGAAGATGTTTTACAAGGTGATTATATTGCTAGTGACGATGCTATTAACTTCTGCTGGGAAATTCCTAATCTGGATAAGCTCGGAGCTGTCGCGTTTCAGCGGCTACTCAATACTCAAATTGCTAATATTCTCTCATCAAAATATATTAAAAAACCTATCGAAGTAGATGGTGATGATCTTATGGTACATGCTGAGTTTGAAGGCAGTGATGGTACTTTACAGAAGGTAGGTAAGTGCAGTGTTAGTATTACGTATTCTAAAGATAACGTCGCTATTGGACATACCGGTATCAATGTTAATGCTGGTCGTAAGGCTCCAAACTTTGCATATAGTACCGAATTAACAGATGAGCAAACTGAGCAGTTTATGAAAGATATTATCGATCTATTCTACGCAATGGTCGACGATATGTTTATCGCAACAACTAAAATTAATCTTTAATGGTAGAAATTGAAAATAAGATTAAAGTAGTACTTCGTATGCTGCTAAGCGATACTGCATGGGAGTATCAGAGATTTAAATCTCATAATGAAGAAAAATCTATTAATTCCTTTGTAGCTAGAAATACAGCGCTATTAAAAGCTAAAGAAATGATAGAGAAAGAGCTTACTAATTTATGACAATATTTCAATATCTAAATAGTCTCTTATTTAGTAAAAAGAAAATAGATATGAATTGTGATGATGAGTCGCAATTCAATTTATTTATGATTAATAGATGGACGAGTATGTATTCAAAAGAGATGAATGAATACGTGAACGAAACAACTAACAAGTATTGGAGTTTGTTCGATGATAAGCTATCGCAGTACGATTATATCTATTCAGTATTTCCGAGATTGAGGTTTAAAAAGCTAAACTACCTTAAGAAGACTAAAAAGGAGAAGAAGAGTAAAGAAGAGAAGCAAATCATCCCGGAGTTTTATAGTGAACGAGAATACAAGCATAACAGAGAAATGTCAGACTTATTGCTTAATCAGTAAAATATTATGAATAACGTAAAATTAGTTTCACATTCAACACCTGCAATTGAATTCCATGGTAAAGGTTTAAATGACTGTCAAGATCTTATTGCTTTCTGCGCGCGCGTTTCAAACCCATCAAATCAGTTTAATAAAGATACAGCCGAAAAGCTTATTAATTATCTGATTAAACATAAACATTGGAGCCCATTAGAAATGGTATCCGCCTGTGTAGAGATTAATACAACAAGGGATATCGCACGGCAGATTCTAAGACACCGCTCGTTCTCCTTTCAAGAATTCAGTCAACGGTATGCAGACCCTTTAAAGGATAATCCATTTATTTTAAGAGAATCTAGATTACAAGATCTAAAGAATAGACAGAATAGTATTAAATCTGATAACCCTGACCTAACAATTGAATGGTTTGCTGAACAGCAAAAAGTAATCAATGCAGCTAAAGACGCATATGAGTGGGCTATCGGTAAAGGTATTGCGAAAGAGCAGGCCCGAGCCGTTCTACCTGAAGGAAACACAGTAAGTAGAATGTATATGAACGGTACTCTTCGTAGTTGGGTACATTATATCGAACTTAGATCCGGTGTTGAAACTCAATTAGAACATAGATTAATCGCACAAGAATGCGCAAAAGAAATTGCTAAAATTTTCCCGTTGATTTGTGATTTATAAGGTTTAAATAACTTTATATATGGCACAAGCAAGTATTGATAATTTAGCAACAAAAAGAAGTTTAATTGACCTTGAAGGTCACAGTCAAGGTGATTTTGGAATGGGAGATGAGTATATTCTCTCATTTCTTTTTGATGATATCCTACTAGTAGAGTTTATTGACGAGGCGTCTGATGAATCTGGCGATGCAGTTAAAAGAGGAGGTATTTATATACCAACTAACGCTCTTAATAAGGCTTGGCGAAAAGCTAAAGTTATTTTAGCGGGCCCGGAAGTTAAATATGCAAAGCAAGGAGATATTGTTATGTTTCCTAACGATAAAGGAGCTTCGATTGCAAATATGGATGTTGAAGGTTACGGTAGAATTAAAAAGGGTATGTTCTTAAACGAGCAGCGTTTATTTGGAATTTGTAAAGAACAACCTAGTAAATAATGCCGCAAATAGGTTTACAGAGCTTAAAGCAGATATTACAGAGTAATGTCTGCGAGATTAGATTCACAAAAAGAAGACCTGAGTTAACAGGTCAGCTTTATAGGACGATGCTCTGTTCTCTAGATAATAGCCTTTTAAATAGTGTTAATGGGCGTACAACTCTTAACTTCAAGCCACCTACAGGCGCACCAAAATATAACCCGGAAAGTAAAAATCTATTATTAGTATGGGATATTTTTATGCAGGATTGGAGAATGGTTAGCATGGATAGCTGCGATTTAATTAAGACTATTCCAAGTGATGAATTTTGGGAATATTTTAATAAGCATATCTATAATATGACTATACAAGAGAAAAATCAATTTATGGGACGATGAATAATATAGATAGTGTAGAAGATAGTATTAGTAAATTCCTATTAAGAGATGTCGTTTTTTATATAAAAGAAGGTAAGACGCTCAAGAAAGGTAAGCTAATATTGTTTAGATTTAAAGAATTTCACTTTAATTTTACTCTAAAAAACGAAAAAGGTGATCATAAAATATATGAAATACCTTATCCGTATGCTCATAATATTTACGATGATCATATTAACTTCTCCTATAATATTGAAGACTTTACATTAAAAGACAGTAGTTTATATTACAAGGTAAAGGCGATGAATACATCAACAGCATCTAAACTATATAATTCGATGCTTGTTTTATCAGCTGTATAATGTATAATATGGCTATATATGATAAGCCATTTTTTAGCTAACTTTCCAGAGAATTTTAAACCTAACGATCAGCAGGTTAATATTATTCAGCAAATTGAAAAGGCGTTTAACAGCGGTAGTAAATTTGTTATATGCAGCGCGCCTACAGGTTCTGGTAAGAGCTTTGTATCAAAAACATTAGCGAACGTCTCAAGCGATCCAACTGCAACATTTAAAAATTATATTAATACATATGAGGCGTATAAAATGGATCAAGCAGGTTCATATACATACGAACAAGAATGTAAAGATGAATTACCTGCAGGGGCGTTTGCATTAACAATCACTAAAACATTACAGGATCAGTATAAGAGTATATTTGACGATACAGCTATACTTAAAGGTAAATCAAATTATCAATGTGAGGTAGATCCTAATTATGATGTTGATACTGCACCTTGTATACATACAAGACATATAAGAGATGATTGCTGGCGCAAAAATATCTGCCCGTATTATAACGCGCGTAATAATTCACTAACAAGTAAATTTAGCGCGTTGAATTATAATATGTTTTTGGCTTTACCTAATCACGTTAAATATAGAGATTATATTATTTGTGATGAAGCATCGGAGTTAGAAGATGAGATAGTTAAGCAATTCTCCGCGACTATTGATATTAAGAAGCTTCGAGTGTTTAAGGTTAAAATCTTTCCTCTATCATCTACTTCACCATCTACCGTTAGAACTTGGATTAATACAATTCGTGCAGAGGTAACAGAGCATATGAATGATCTTCATAATAATATGAAGAAGAAAGCAGGTCTAACTCAGAGTGAAAAAGGTAAGTTACAGTATTTAAAAAATATACATAGAACATTAACTCTAATTGATGAAACATGGGAAACATGCGAGTATGTTGTACAGGTAGTAGATAGAGATAATATAAAGCTTACACCTCTTAAAGTTAATACATTAACCAAATATATCTTTCAATATGCTGATAAGGTTTTATTAATGTCAGCTACTATTATTGATCATAAAAATTTAGCTAAAACATTAGGTATAGCTGATTACGAATACATTGAATCAGATAGCGGTTTTGATCCTGCGAAAGCACCTATTTATATTTCTCAAACAAATAAATTAAATCATGCTAATCTCCAGAAGGCTTTACCTTCTATAGTTAAGCAGATTGATGCTATATGTGAAAAGCATAAAGACGAGAAGGGGATTATACATACACATACTAATAGTATAACAAGCTTTATTAAGAATAATACAAATAGTAATAGATTTTTATATAGAGATCAAATGAATAAGAATGAAGATATTCTCGATATGCACGAAAAATCTCAGAACCCTACTGTTCTCGTTAGCCCGTCTCTTGGACTCGGTGTAGACCTTAAAGGCGATTTAGCAAGATTTCAAATTATCGTAAAAGCAGCCTATTTACCTTTAGGTGATGATAGAATTAAAAAAATGTTCAATCAAGATAAACAATGGTACGAGAACAAGATGCTTTCAAATTTTATACAGCAGTGTGGTAGAGGTATTAGAAGTAAAGATGATCATTGCGTTACATATGTATTAGATGCAAATATTTTTAATGCTGTTATACGTAATAAGAATAAACTACCCAGGTACTTTCTCGAGAGGTTTATATAAATAATATTATGCAGACGTTTAAAGAGTACTATATCGAAGAAGGTAAGTTGAGTAAAGCTTTAGCGATGGGAGCATTAGCTACATCCTCTCTATTCGGAGATTTCGTACAAGATTGGTCGAAATATTATCAGACTAGTAACGATCCTCAGAAAGAAGCTCGAGCTACAAGAGTACTAAAAGCCGATATTGAAACACCCGCAGATGCTAAAATGGCAATACAGGTAGCTGCAAAGATTTTTGCCGGTGATGAAGGTCATTCAGAGCAAGAATTTATTGATATCTTAACAAAAACAGGTGCTGTAGAATCTGGTTACCGTACGAGAGTGCAGAGTGGTGGTGGCCCTGCTAGAAGTTACTGGCAAGTTGAACCTAAAACTGCTATGAGTCTAGTCAAAAATTCTCACCAATATTTTGGACCTAAATTTCATAAAGCGTTTGGTAAAGATGCATTAAAAAGATTACAAGATTATGATGAGAAAGCTTGGTCTAATATTCTAGAGAAGAATGATGCGTTAGGAGCTACAATGGCAGCTGCAAAATGGTTATCTACTTCTTGGTAGATTTCTTTTTACGCTTCGGTAACTTAATAAATAGCGTATTCATCTTACCGCCTGGTTGACCTTTAAATCCGCTAACTGATTTCGTACTATGAGGTACATTTAATTGAGGGTTAACTGTACCAAATTTACCACGTGGTTTAACTTTACCTGGGCGTTGAACATCTATAGGTGCACGGAAATCTTCTAATATATTATCAACTAGGCTATTGAATTTCATATAAATATTTATTATAATTATGTTAATGGCAAAGACAAAAAAGATAACTTGTGTTGTCACTGGTAAGCAAACTATTTATTCCGGTGACTTTTTACAGAAAAAAATAGATGAATATGGCTCTGAAGAAAAGTTAAATGAGATGTATATATGCAGAGAAGTAAAAAGCTTTCTTAAAAAAGGATATAAAGTTGTAGATATTCGAAAGATTTTAAATGTTGATGATAAAACACCTCTACCTAATGATGAGACTCTTACCAGTATAGAAGCTGCATTTCTTAAAGTTAGTATCTTAAAAGACCATCCAACATTTAACGAGGCATTAACATGCTTTACTTATAATAAATCTGATAATGACGTTGAAAATTTTATAAACCAGTATATAATTGGAGTATGAAAACATTAACAGCAAGGATTAGAAAAGATAAAATTGAGATATTTGATGCCGTTTCAGGTGGTATATACCGTACTCACTCATTACCACCAGGTAATTATACAAATCTGGCAATTGCTGGTGATATGGTATCTGTAACTATCCAAACACCTTATTCGGGTGATAAGATTAGAACAATCAACATGCAGACAGGATCAATTGTTAGCGATATTAGCATGTAACCATGATTGATATATCATTAACAGAACAGCCAGTTAATACAGACTCATTTGACGCGTTCGACGAAAAGTTACCTTGCTTATTTTTGGGGTTCGCTATAAAGAATGAATATGATAACCAGCGCCTAGAAATTTGCGAAAAATATAATCCAAAAAAGCGTCTTTTTATATTCGAAAATAAAGATGGATTTAGCGTATTACCGCTATACGGGTTGTTTATATCTCTAAATGCAGTTGGTGCCGTATTAGCTAAGACATTACTAAATCAAGAAGTCGCCGGTAATATGAATATTAATATCTACGAAACTATTCTAGATGAACATAATATGTCATGTAAAGATGCATACTCATATCTCAATAAGAGAGTATATCCTGTTGATTTTAAACACTTTAAAAAAATAACTAATGATAGTATTAGAGATGATAATAAAATATTACAGCATCTCTTAAATCTTAACGAAGATAAGTTTGATTTCCAAAAATTCGGTGCATTCAAGCTATTAATCCTAGTATAATTTTGTAAATAATGAATATGAATATTGTAAAAAGAAACGGTGAATCAGTCCCATATGACGTAGAGAAGATTCACAAGGTTGTTAATTGGGCGGTTGAAGATATTAAAGGAGTTACAGCTTCTGATATCGAGATTAACGCCAAGCTTCAAATGAAAGAAGGTATAACAACTGATGAAATTCATAATGTATTAATTGACTCAGCTGTTAATTTAATTTCACTCGCAACGCCAAATTATCAATTTGTCGCGTCGCGTTTATTATCCTATCAGTTACGTAAAGACGTCTGGGGCGGTAAGAATCCACCTAAGCTTGTTGATTTTATTAATAAAAATGTGCATGAATACGATGTGTACGATGAAGACATTTTGATGCTCTATACTGAGAAAGAAATTAATAAATTAGATGAGTATATTCAGCATGATAGAGACAATAACTTTACATACGCCGGTATGAGGCAATTATGCGATAAGTATCTAATTCAAGATCGATCGACTCAGAAGATTTATGAAACCCCGCAGTTTGCTTATATGATTATTGCGATGGTATGCTTCGGTCAATATGAAGGTCAAACACGTATGCAGTATGTAAAGAAGGCATACGATTATTTCTCTAAATTTAAAATTAACATACCAACTCCGCTTATGGCAGGTGTACGTAGTCAAATTAGACAATATGCGTCTTGTTGCTTAATTGATATCGACGATACTCTCCCCTCTATCTTCTCGTCATCGACAGCTGCCGGCTATGCAACCGGTTCAAGATATGGTATAGGGTTAAATATCGGTCGAATTCGACCGCTTAATTCTCCTATCCGTAATGGTGAGGTGGTTCATACCGGGGTGATTCCCTTTCTAAAGCTAATGGAATCTACTGTTAAGTCATGCCATCAGAATGGTATCCGCGGTGGTTCAGCTACGGTCAACTTTCCGTTTTGGCATTATGAAGCTGAAGATATGTTGGTACTCAAGAATAATTCTGGTACAGACGACAATCGCGTGCGTAAACTTGATTACTGTATTCAGTTCAGCGAGCTCTTTTATAAAAGATTTCTAAAGAACGAGGACGTAACTCTTTTTTCTCCCTACGAAGCTAAAGAATTATACGATGCTTTCGGTCATGAAAATTTTGATGAGTTATATGAGTTATATGAACGTAAGACAAGCCTTAAGTTTAAGAAGACGGTTAAAGCAAGACAGCTAATGTCTTTGTTCGTTAAGGAAAGAGTAGAGACTGGTCGTATATACTTCATGAATATTGATCACTGTAATCAACGTTCAGCGTGGAATGACGATGTTAAGATGACTAATCTATGCGTTGAGGTATTACATCCTACTAAACCTCTCCAGCATTTAGATGATAAAGATGCTGAGATTGGTATCTGTATCTTATCAGCTATTAATGTACTGGAAGTTAACTCAGATGCAGAGATGGAAAAGGTATGTGATATTATTGTACGTATTCTAGATCAGTTAATTGATTACCAAGATTACTTCTTACCTGCTGCTGAAAACTTTACTAAGAATAGAAGATCTCTAGGTATTGGGGTAACGAACTTTGCAGCTTATCTCGCTAAACACGGCGTTAAGTATACGGATGCAGAAGCACCAAACGTAGCGGATGAACTTATGGAGAAGATTCAGTATTTTCTTCTTAGCTCATCTTGTAATATTGCGAGTGAGAAGGGTAAATGTCCTAAATTTAATAAAACAAAATATAGCCAGGGATGGTTACCAATCGATACGTATAAGAAGGAAATTGATGAGTTTGTAACTCGTGATCATGCTATGGACTGGGAAGGTCTGAGAGAGAGAATTAAAGAGCATGGCCTGCGCCATAGCACCGTATCTGCTATAATGCCATGTGAGAGCTCATCGGTAATTCAGTGCTCTACGAATGGCATAGAACCTATTAGAAACTACATTACCTATAAAAAATCAAAAGCTCGTACACTACCTGTTATTGTGCCGAACTACTCATCTCTTAAAAATAAGTATACGTTAGCGTATGAAATGGAAGATAATGAAGGTCTTATTAAGATTGTTGGTGCATTACAAAAATGGATTGATATGAGTATTAGTGCTAATATGTACTATAATTACGCTCATTACGAAAATGGTGCATTACCAGATTCAAAAGTAATTAAAGAGATTCTTCTAGCATATAAGTTAGGTTGGAGAACCGGTTATTATCTAAATACTGATGACGGTGATAAACAGAGCATGGGGGAAGAGGAACAGATTGATAATGAATGTGAATCTGGTGCATGCGCATTATAATATAAAGGGAATAAAAATTTATGGAAACTGTCTTAAACACAACTAATGTAGATACAACAAAACAACCAATGTTTCTTGGAGAGGATTTAGCTCTGCAAAGATATGATAGGTTTAAATATCCTAAGTTTTTCGACCTGTGGAGAAAGCAAGAAGAATTTCACTGGTTACCTGAAGAGGTATCACTGACGAAAGATCGTAATGATTACGAAAATCTTTCCGATACGGAGAGATTTATCTTTAATAGTAATCTTAGATGGCAAACTATGACCGATAGTATGCTCTCTAGAAGTATTCATAATATTAAAAATTATGTTTCGAATCCAGAACTTGAAATTTGCATGACTACTTGGGCAAGATTTGAAACAATTCATAGTTACTCGTATACGTATACACTGCAAAATATCGCAAAAGATGCAACTCAATTCTTTGATTCTATCTTAGAAGATAAAGAAATTGTGAGGAGAGCTACAGAGATTAGTAGCGCTTATAATACATTACTCGGTGATGATACAAGCGATATTAAACAGAAGATTTTTAACGCGGTATTATCAACGCAGATTACTGAAGGATTATCATTTTATACCTCGTTTGCTTGTTCTTTTTTCTTTGGATACAAAGGTAAGATGGAAGGTAACTCTAAGATTATCGGGTTGATTGCACGTGACGAAAACTTACACGCAGCTATTACTCAAAACATTATCAAGTACTGGAAAGAAAATAAAGATGAAGGTTTCCAGCAAGTAGTTAAGGATAACGAGCAGAAGATTTATGACATGTATGGTCTAGCAGCTGAAAATGAAAAGAAGTGGGGTGAGTATCTCTTCTCGCAAGGCTCATTACTCGGTTTAAACTCTGAAATGCTAAGCGGGTATATTGAATGGTTAGCTAACTCACGTCTCCGATCATTAGGATATAATAAGATATTTGATCAACCTACAAATCCAATCGGTGGCTGGTTGAATAGTTTTACGGATAGCTCTAAAGTTCAAGTAGCTCCGCAAGAAACTGAGATTAGCTCCTATAAGATAGGCGCACGGGATACAGAAATCGATGAAGAAGTCTTTGAAGATTTTGATCTTTAATAGTTGAACACCTGTGAATCGTAGTATATAATTAAAGGCTATGAATAAGAAATATATTATTATCGGAGCAGTAGTTGCTGCTATTGCATTGTTTACAATGTGTAGTAAATGCGAAGCTCAAGAAGTAGTAACGGAAAAGAACTGGAAACTAGATACTGAGGTAGGCTATTATGAAAAGCGTATTTCAGGTGGTCTATATGGAGCTCAAGATTCAGCTTATGTTAAAGCATCTACAAAGCTCGGTAACTTTCAAGGGCTTGCTTTTGTCGGTAGTTTAGAGTATGTTAATACTGAAGACTATCAACTACACGGTACGGTAGGTACTTATCTTAACACTCCTCTCGGTGGTATTGATACACGTCTTGTTGTACATACTGGTGAAGATGCTGATACCACTTTCGAGCTCAATGGTGCATATGATCTCAATTGGTTTGAGTTCGTCGATACATCAGTTACCGTAGCTTTTGAAGATGGTAGCGAAGCTGGTACTAGCACTGATAGTACTATCACTACACCAGCATTTAATGTTTCAAAGACATTTGATGCTAAGTATGCAGATGTTACTGTAGGTGGTGAATATGGTCAGTCTTTCGGTTATGATGAAGACTTTGAATATGTTCATGGTTATGTAAGAATTACATCAACTATTAATGATGTAATTCCTGTATTTGTGCAGTTTAATGCACTAAAGAATGATCTTGGTATCGCTAATGGTATTTCGTCTGAAGGTACTGATGGTGATTTTGATACATCAGTTACGGTAGGTCTTGCCTACTCATTCTAATAAATAATTAGAACCACCAGAGTTTATCTCTGATAGCGTGATCTCGAAAGGGGTCGCGCTTTTTTGTATCGAAACCCTATTGTTCGTATAAATAAAAATAGGCCGGGGCATAACTAAACGCTAAATAGGGGATGGATGGTGGGCATTTAAAGGTACGTATGTACCTTTTTTTGTGGGTATAATACATAAAGAGATTGAATACTTTCTTGGAAATATTAATAAACCTATATAAATAACTATATGAGTCAATGGTCCGTGTTCGGTGTCGATATTACACCAAAATTTACAGATGATAATAAAAATGTTCTTAAAGTTACAAGTAAAAAAGAAATATTTTTTGATGTATATGAATGTATGTACAACGATAAAAACATTATCGTTGAGAAGGTAGGTACATCGGACGGGTTACCTATTGTTAGTTTTGAAGCAATTAAAAATAATAAAAAGTATAAATGCGAGGCTTTATTAGTTGAAAGCGGGGAAAGTGAATTATTTCTTAACGAAAATCATCTTCAATTTTTAAAAAGTATTCAAAAAACTCCAGTTAAGACTATAATTGAAGAGAAGGTTAAAAAGGTTATACCTTCCAATACTATCTACGAAGATAAGGTTAGAGATGTATCGGAAAAGATAATTAAAGAGAGTCAAGAAAAGGCTCAAAAACTATATGATAATAAATTAGAAGAATATAAAAAACAAAAACAATTAATTGCTAAACAAGCTGAAGAATACTTAAATGAAAAATCTGAAAGTATTAGGCAAGAACTATATGAACAATATATTGACTTTTTATCAAGTAACGATAAAAAGGTAAACAATCTCATTAAAAGTAATATAGATGATATTACACTTTCTATTGATGAAAATAATAAAGAAATTCTTTCTAAAGTAGATAAATTATCTAATTTAAATAAGGAAGAATTAGCTAAGATTTTATCTGAAAATATTGTTAATATCAACAATAATTTAGATAATAAAATAAAGGATTTAAATGATCAGTTAGATATCACCCTACATGATAGTAATAGAAAAATTGATAAACTTCAAGAAAAAACAAATAATTTAATACAATCTAAAACGGAAAGTATTGAAGAAAAAATTAACTTTAAAGTTAAAAAAATTAACGACAAGGTCGAAGATTATAAAGTTGATACATTGACAGCTGTTGTTGGGAAAATATCTGATAATAAAACTGAGATTGAAACATCGCTAAAAAATACAATTTCAGAAATTAACGAACAAGTTGATATAAAAAGAGATGAAGTTGAAAAAATACTTGCTGATGAATTATCTAATATTAATGAAAAGCTTAATATATTTTCCGATGAAGAGGATAAAAAATATAAACAATTATTAGAAAATTTAAATAATTTAAATAAAGGTGAAGTAAAAGAGATACTAAGTGAGAAGATAAATGATAAACAGCTTAATTCTCTTAAACTAGATATTTCAAAACAATTCCAGAATGAAATGATGTCTATCAAGAGATTGATAGAGATGTCTTCTGGAGGTGGTAGTGTTGCTAAGCAATTTGCAAATGGTGGTACGATGAATGGTAGCTTATCTGTAGCAGCGTTATCCGCTTTTGGGAAGATTATAGGTGGAACGGAAACTAATACCGCTAGCGGAGATCACGCAACAGTATTAGGTGGTGTCCGTAATACTGCTAGTGGGTCTCGTTCGTTTATAGGTAATGGTCAAGATAATACAGCTAGTGGTAGTAGTTCATTTGTAGGCGCTGGTTTCCGTAATACTGCTAGTATGACTAGTTCAGTTGTAGGTGGTTTCCGTAATACTGCTAGTGGAGATAGTTCATTTATAGGTAGCGGGCAAGATAATACAGCTGGTGGTAATAGTTCATTTATAGGTAGTGGTCAAAATAATATTGCTAGTGGTGCCCGTTCAGGCATTTTAGGTGGTTCTAATAATACAGTAAGTCACGCTGATTCATTCATCGTTGGTAGCGGTTTAACATCAAATGCTGAGAACACCACGTTCGTTAACAATTTAAATGTTACTGAAGAATTAAGCGTAGAAGGATATTCTGAATTTAATAAAAGAGTTGATATAAACACTAATCATGGTGGGAATGGTCTGAGAATTAAATCAAATCTACCTAGTAACCCAAGCTCCAATTTAGTAGTCGAAGGTCCGGCAACGATTGGACACGACCTTTTTAAGCAAAGTGGATTCAGTGGTGGGTTTGCTTCAGGTTCAAATCATTTCCATAATCTAACTGTTATTGATAGAATTAATAATAGTGATGATGATGCTCTTAATATTCTAAGAGTTCAAGAAAAATATTATGCGATTCCAGATAACTTTTTACGCAATAATAAAGCTGCGTTCTGGGCTTGGCATAAGGTTGCTAGAACTGTAAATATATGGAACACTGTTAATTTATCTGCAGCCACTCTTGATGTATCGGCTTTACAAAATTCAAGTAATCGTAGTTCTGAAACACAGGTACCATTTATCACAAATACTACGCCACTTAAAAAATCAGAACCTGTAGTAGTTACATTAGCGGGGCACGGTATTTCCTTAGGTCAAAATGTGAGAATGTCGTTTTCCACTTCTTTTGAGGGCCCAATTGTCGCAGCCGCGTTATTTGGAAAAGTTTCAGCAGTAACAACTGATACATTTTCCATTGAATTATATGGCGGTAATTATAAAACAACACAAGAAGTACCGCTTGGAACAGATCAAAGTGCTTTATCGCCTGGTTCGGTTAGTTTAAGTACAGTTGCCGCGGAGAATGCGGTAAATCCAAACAATCAAGTTAGTTTATCACATTATTCAAAAACAAACTTTAGTCCAGCGCGCTTAACAGATGAAACTCTTAAAGCTACATGGGATACTCCACATAATCTCATTCAAAATGAACATATTGTTTTTATTACTGACGGGCGAGGAGATTTAGAAATATTTAAAGATGGGTGGGTGCTTGACCCAGATCCAGATGGAGACGGCTTGAGTGCCATTATAATATATGGTAATAGACTTAGTCAGGCAGATTTAACATCTTTTGCGCCATTCGATGGTACAGGGTGGACACTGTATAAAGGAAGTTTTGATGGTATACATAACGAAACTATAGGAGATATTTTATTGAACTTCGATAGTGATAATGTAGGTAACTATAAAGCTTTCCAGATCGGCCCAGGATGTCAAACCGATTCAGATTGTATTGCTATAGGTAAGAACGTTTATAATAAAGACGCTTCTACAGTTAAGATTGGTTATGATAATGAGACTCTTAATATTAAATCTGATGGTATCGATGTTGATGGATATGTTCAAGCTGATAATATCTATGGTTCAGTATATCCAATATGGTCAGAAGAAGCCGCGGATATTACAGATGATGGGCTTGAATGGAGCTTTGGAAATGGGGATGAAACACCTGCGAAACAAGGTATACCAATTGCATTTAAATCAAAACTATTAAAGGTATCATTAAATGTTGAAATTTCATCGGGAAATACAACTACTGAGGATATCGAAGTAGAGGTTTATAAAAATGGTGTTGCTACTGGCGCGAAAGGTGTAATAACACACCCTTTATCAAGCTCTAGTTCTAAAAAATCACAGGTAGAGGTTGTTTCAAATTTAAATATAATATTCGATGAAAACGATGTAATTAATTTTAGAACAGTTAAAGATGGAAATGTCGCACTCACAAGTGCGAGAGTATGTGCATGGTTGCAGACAATGTTATAAATAGTTAAAGATCGAGGTAACTAAACAGGAGATAGTTGGTATTTTTTAGCGTTCATTGATTTCAGTTAAATTTCTATATAAATAACATATATGGAAATTTATAAATTCTCTGCAAAATGGTGCGGTCCCTGTAAAGCTTATAAGGAAATATTCGACGAAGTTACGGCGAATTATTCAGATCTCGAAATTAAAAACATTGACGTAGATGATGATAGTTTAAATACACAGAAATTTAATGTTAGATCAATTCCAACAACCGTTATATGTAAAAATGGAGTCGAGCTGAATACTACTGTTGGTATAATTACAAAAGACGAGCTTAAAAAACTTATTGATCAGTACATCAGTATATAAAGGAACTTTCATATAATATATGAATGCAGACCTTTTTACCTTACGCATCATTTAAAGAATCAGCTAAAGCTTTAGACTACAGAAGACTCGGCAAGCAGCGAGTTGAGGTTCTACAGTTACTAAATAGCATTAAAAAGCTTAAGAATAACGAGCCGGTTAAAGGGTGGAGGAATCACCCGGCTAGGAAAATGTGGTATAATGATAAAGGCGACTATACAAATGCTTTATGTCTATACGGTCTATCTATCTGCAAAGAATGGAAACGTAGAGGCTATAAAGATACATGCACTGAAAAGATAGAAGCTCATTTTGACAAATCAAGACCTGTAGTTTATCCGAAATTCGTTAACGATGCACGTGTACATTTATCTCATAGAAGCAATCTTATAAAGAAAGATAATAATTATTATAAGGAAAAATTTAAAAGAGTTGGCAAAGAAATAGAATATTTTTGGAGCTACTAAGTAATAGAATGGAAGTTATTGGTTGGGTTTACACCGTATGTTTTGCTATTTGTTATGTCCCGCAAATAGTAAAATCTATAAAAACAAAAAAAGTGCAAGATATAAGTATTTCGTTATTTGTTCTATCTCTTATTGGATATCTCTGTGCTAGTATATATACTATTTATACAATAGGGTTTAATGCTGTATTATTAACAAATTATACTTTAGGTAGTATTTGCAGCTTAATTATGATAATAGTATATTTTATGTACCGATGCAGATTAAATACTGATATAATGGCTACAGATGATTTTCAGAATTCAAGCTACTATCAATTTCTCAAGCAAGAGCAACAGGAAATCGATAAATTGAAATGGATAGAATCAGAAAAAGCTGGCCGCGATATTGGAAGATATAAAGCGGTTTTTTTGTGGAATAAAAACCACAGACGTGAATGGCTAGTTAATCGAGCTAAATAGCTTGAAGCTTTAACTGTTTACTCATTACCTGGAAACCCTAACATCCATATAATAGCACCGCCGAGAGCGGTGATAATTGCCGAAACAAATGTCCAAGCAATGGATTTGATTGTCTTTAGTGTTCCTTCAGCGTCTGCTTGCTGCTGCTCAACTACCCTTAAACGTTCTTCTTGAGCTACCATTCGCTTTAAGATAATTCGAGTTGTTTCATCGAGATTAGATATCTTTTCTTCAGCACGAGCCAGAGCAATGATAGCATCTGCCATCTTATCGATCTTCTCCTCAATTCTATCTAAACGCGTTTTTTCAGTAGCATTCATTTGTTATATAAGGAGAGGTTAAGGGTTAATTGTTGTTGATTTTTCATCGTCGATATATCTACTTTAATTATGAGCAGCTATAATACTATTTATTATAAAATGACCTGTCGGGTAATAAAATACAGGTAAAAGTTAAGTTTTTTATCCTTTACCTTCATTGTGTTGTGGGTCAGCATCTGACCTAACACTCCCATTATTAAGCTCTGACGCAGCAGATCTAACAGCTTGATTAGATGCTAGTAATGTCAACGGTAAATTCGGGAATACATGGGAATGTTCATACCCGGCAACTAGATTATCGTTGCTGTCGCTTGTTAATACTACATCTGCTGCATTACCGTCAATTTCCGCGCTGAAACTTAAACCGTTTTTAAGTTTACTGTATACTATTGTCGGCTCCGTCTTCTGATACTCGACTGGCGCCGTTACGTGTTGCAAATAAGTTTCTCCCTCCACGTGTAGACCACCACCAATAATAACGTTGTTATTAACTCCGAGACTATTCTCAATTAATATTTGTCGCTGTCTCTTGTTTCTCAATCTGAGTATATCCGCGCTGATATTAATAGTACCTGCGTCAATATTAACTTCATTCTCGGAAGCTATATTAACCTGCTCACCTACCATATTTGTAATAGTACCAGTTATATTAGTAGCACCGTATGATTTGAGGTTTAACCCACCTGCTCCTACCATGACATTGAATCTATTACATACATTTAATGTATAATCACCACCCGGTAAGTCTTGTACATGTACGTACTCTACTAACGGGCTATCAGATTTATTCATATAAACTGCGTTTGAATCTACTAGAACCTCATTATTAACTAACTTACCGATGTTATCCAAACGAATACTTCCGAAATCGTTCATTAGCATTCCGATAGTTTCCATTTTATGTTTAGTTATTTGGATAACTTCACTACCACCGACTCCAAGCTCGTTTTCTATCTCAGTAAGTTCTGGCAAGCTAGCTTCAATAATTTCCTTTAGCTTATCTTTATTTTCTTCAATATCCCATGTACCATCTTGAGTTGATATACTCTTACCGGTACCGCCTGGGCCCCATTCACGTCCACTCTCTGCAGGCCAACTGGCAGCAGATGGATTTGAATTAATAGGACCTGCCTTTTGACTATCTGTCCAGTCTTGTGGACCATCACCGTCATTATCAGCTACCATAGAGTATGTCGGTAAGCTATTTGTATTAGTTAACGCCCCGTATTGTATACTACCATCCGTGACGGGGTATGTTGTAAAATCACCGGATCTTTCCTGTAAGAGACTATTTCTCTTTAAGACAGTTACACCATCGTCATTCTTAACACTATTATCATTAGTTCTCTTTATCTCGAACAACTGTTTAAATTCCTGTATACCAGCAACTACGTCTCTCCATTTTTCGAAATATTCCGTGTTAAGCGAACCTATCTTTTTATATTTGTCTCTGTAAACAATTTCATCTAAATTCTTACCGGTATATTCATTCTTAAAACCTCTTACTGTATCATATGAATCATTAAGCGTAAGTTTTTGGTTATTCTTACTAGCTAACTCAACAGTTGACTGATTATTCATTTCCTTGAATGAACCAGAATAATGTGTCAATCTTACCTTTTCATTTAAGTCACTATTTACAAACTCTAACGTTCCTCCTTTTTGATTAATAACATACTTATTTCTATATGCTTCAACGTTGTTATTGTATTCAGCTATACTCGGGTTTTTATTCTCATAACTTCCCGGGTAATCTATACCCGGTTCATTTTGAGATTCGTATATACCCTGCCAATCTGATTGACCGAAACTAGCAGCAAAATATACAGGAAAATTAGGATTACCCTCTCTAAAAAATACCCAGACATGCGCTCCGACCGCCGGTATACAAAAAGCACCTTTCGCTTCATTAGAGTACCCGTTAGGTTTATATTCATATGAGAGCGGGTTAGGTCTATTTATATTATTTGCTGCATCAGCAAATGCATCGTTTATTCTGATTGCTTCATCATAAAAATTACTAGGAGCGGCTCCTTCACCTGTTAATGCTGATGTAGCACTGGTCACCGTATCAATGAAATTACTATCTGATACACTACCGGTCAAATTATAATTATTAAATCTACCACTCGAACTCTCCCCGGCGAGTGGCGCTGCACAATCGCACCACGGGGTTATTCTCTTAAGATCATCCAATATTCCCGTCAAATCTTCATTAATATTATTACCAATAAACTTTAAACTTTTATTCTTACTGGCCCTGACCCAGTCGTTGTAAATAGTTGACGAAATATGAGGTACAAATACCTTTATTTTACCAGCTTTATCCGGATCATTGTTCTGTATAACAATGCCTATATGATTACCGTAATATTTTTTCATGTCCTAGTAGTATTTAAAGGTTACCTTTATTGTTATCAACAAGCGTATTGAGAGTATCTAGAGATTTAAGCTGCGTTTTAGCTTTTTCTCCATCTGATAATCCCTTCGCTGCAGCAGCTTTACCAGACTCTACTACATCTGCAGTAATACTATTAACAACTTCTATCTGACTATTTGCATTTTTATTAAAATCGCGTAGCTGGTTATTTGTGATACCTTTAACACTCTGTTTTACATTATTAAATATATCACCTACGGATACTGAAACCTCGCTAGATGATACTTCACCAGTATCGGTACAGTCAAATTGATTTTTTAAATTTGCTTCTAGCTGTTGTTTTTCAGTATTAATAAGTTCTCTCACTCTACTAAACTTATTAAGGCTCTTACTAACAGGATCGTCTATCTTTTCTAAATACGCATCAATATCAATTTTTGGTACCTTTACTTCGGGTAGCTGACCGGTTTTGAAATTTTTAAAATTTTCGACCGCGCTCGTAATCTTACCTTTAATGTCGGAAGTTACAGCCGTAAAAGCTTCAGTGATTTTTGTTGTTTTTATTTTCGGTGATTTATCTTCAATAAGCGATGGGTTAATCTCCTTCAATTTATTAGTCAGCTTATCGGTACTAAAATTTTTACATGCCATACATATATTTAACTTGAAATACCTGTTTTATAGGTTATAATATACGTATGTATATATCACATGAAAGTCCGATCTCATTCCTAGAAGAGTCTAGATCATACAATGATTACGATTACGCGTTAGTTCATTTATTCGAAACGCATCCTGAATATTATAATTTCTTTAAAAATTCAATTAAAATGGGCAGACAGGTACTACTCGATAATAGTATTTTTGAATTAGGAGAAGCGTTCGACCCGGATAAGTTTGCTACGTATGCAAAAGAATTAAAGCCAAGCTTTTATATTGTGCCTGATGTACTTGAAGATGGTTACGCTACTATGGAGAGTTTTCAAAGCTTTACAGCTAAATACCCCGACCTGCCTGGATTAAAAATTGGAGCTGTGCAAGGTAAGACGTATGATGAAATTGTTGATTGCTATCGGTATATGTCAGACTTTGCGGATTATATCGCTATTAGTTTTGAC
>Ga0233402_1000015_pt1 | contig 63259 bp, 82 predicted proteins | sample 54DmetaG_FD_182705 | JGI IMG/M metagenome (GOLD analysis project Ga0233402, IMG submission 182705) | Seawater microbial communities from Monterey Bay, California, United States - 54D | ecosystem: Environmental > Aquatic > Marine > Coastal | place: USA: California | collected 2016-11-11 | reverse complement strand
GAATTAACTAATGTTAAATACCGAGATGGAAGAAAGAACTTTAAATTATATAAGGGTGCTGAGAAAGTATTCTATAATATAGATAGCATAGTAGGCTATGAATATTGTATCATAGTTGAAGGCGAAATGGATGTGTTAGCTTTACATGAAGCAGGTATTACAAACGCAATATCAGTTCCTAATGGGGCAACACTTAATACTAACAATTTAGATTATTTAGACAATTGCATAGATTATTTCGAAGACAAAGAGAAAGTTATTTTAGCCGTAGATTCAGACGAGGCTGGACAGGCGCTACAAACTGAATTAATACGTAGGTTAGGATCAGAAGTATGTTATATAGCTACATTTGATGATTGTAAGGATGCTAACGAATATTTATTAAAGTATGGAAAAGAAAAATTATCAGAGCGTATTTCAAGATCAAAACCAGTACCGTTGGAGAATGTTACAACGTTCAGGGATATCGAAGATGAAGTCACGGACTTTGTTCGTAATGGTTTTAAACCTGGCTTCCAAATTGGTTTGGAAAACTTTGATAATATATTTTCGACGTACACTGGTCAGTTTATTACTGTCACTGGGATACCGTCTTCGGGTAAGTCGGATTTCGTGGATCAGATGGTTGTCGGATATAATGCTAACTATGGTTGGAAGACAGCTTTCGCATCTCCGGAAAACGTACCAACATATCTACACGCTCATAAGTTAATGCGTAAGACTTGGCAAGGTATGCCTACGAGAGATGATATTGGAGGAGATCGTTGGAATCAAATAGCGGATCATTGTAATAGCAACTACTTTCACATTGACATGGAACGTTATACTTTAGAATCAGTACTTAAGAAAGGAGCTGAGCTAGTTAAACGTAAAGGTATTAAATGTTTAGTAATAGATCCATTTAATAAAGTAAGAGATGTAGATTGTAAGACAGAGGACGTTAATAGATATACAATGGAATACTTAAGCAAAATCGAAATGTTTGCTAAGAAGTATGATGTGTTGGTATTTATTGTAGCCCATCCAACTAAGATGTATAAGAATCAATCTACAGGTAAGATTGAAGAACCTACAATGTATAACATTAAAGGTGGTGGTGAATGGTACGATGCTTCTTATCACGGTATATTAGTTCATAGAGATTACGAACAAAAAACCGTTAAAGCTAAGGTATTAAAAATTAAGTTTCAAAACTTAGGAGAGAACGGCGCTGAGGCTCATTTTAAATGGGAACCAAAGTCGGGTTGTTTTATTCCTCACGAGCAAGTTGATTTAGCTGGTGAGAAAATGCCTTGGGAATAGATGCCTAGTATATATGGTAAGCGTACCAAACCTATGCCTCCTTATGCTAGAAGCGAAGAAGAAGATAAGTGGTATAAGTATTGTGTTAAAAACAATATAAGGATATCTCCTTATGGTATACAAAACGACACAGACCATTGGCATATAGCAATTAGCTTAGGGCCTTATCAGAAATGGGAAAAGCCTAACTTATCACCCAGTAAGTATTGTAGAAATACAATTTGGCCTGAATATTATAAAATGTGCAAATATTATTATGAGAAATACAGTAAATAACATAGATCCACAATATGCTGAAGCAGATTACGAGTTGCAATATAGAGATTTGCTATTAGACGTAATGGAGGATCATATAATACGTGAAGACGAGCGTACGGGAGTTGGATGTGCTTCTACGTTTTCACTTGATATGAATATAGATATATCAAAACACTTCCCAATATTAAGTGGTAGAAAAATGTATCCGCATATATTTAAGTCAGAATTTAAATGGTTTATAAATGGTGAAACAAATATAAAATCATTACAAGATGCTGGCAATAAAATATGGAACAACTGGGCAGATGAAAATGGAGACCTAGGGCCTGTTTATGGGCATCAGCTTAGAAACTTCAATAGTCAAGGATTGGATCAATTACAGAGCGTTATAGATAGCTTAAACAAAGATCCAGATAGTAGAAGACACGTTGTAAGTTTATGGAATCCCGCTCAGTTAAAAGATATGGCTTTACCTCCTTGCTATCTTTACTTTCAGTTCTTTGTTGAGGGCAATAACTTAAATATGTTTGCATTGCAAAGAAGTGCTGATGTATTTCTAGGAGTACCTTATGATGTTGCTTTGTTTTCGCAGCTCTTATTGTACGTAGCCGAGAAGACAGGATATAATGCAAAGAAGCTAAGCATTAAGTTTATAGATGCACATATATATAAGAATCAACAAGCAGCTGTTGAGGAATATTTAGAAGAAGAGTTTAACGGAGCACCTACTTATGGTTTTCATAATGGTGTGCTTACATTGAACGATTATAAACCCGGTAAAGTAATAACTTCGCCAGTAGCAATATAAAAATATGTACAACATTTATCACATTCCTGGTAAAAAAATCGGAGTTACACGTAATCTTAATAAGAGGGTTACGGAGCAGCAAGGTTATGCTCCAGGCGAATACGAAGTTCTACTTACTAGCGATGATATTAATTTAATATCTAACAAGGAAATAGAACTTCAAAAGTCTTATGGCTATAGAACAGATAGAACATTATATAAAAATTTATTCAAATCAAATATGAAGATAAACCCAACAGAACAAACAAGTACGTTTCCTGTGCCACTAAATAAACTAAAGGGCAACCTTTCAGATAACTTAGGGTTAGAGTGGGAAACACCAGAGTTTAAGTTTAAATTACAAAAAGAACATATACCCTGGATAATGCAGAATGCTAAAACCTCGATGTATAACGACAATCGAAGCTACATATACAACAAGGCTTTTTATGAGGCCTTTTTTAATCCTGTACACGATAATAATGTAATACCAGATAGGTTTGATCTAATACGTGACTGGGCTAAAAAGCGCGGTTTATATGAAGAAGGAGATATTAAGACACAATACATAAAGTTGCAAGAGGAAGCTGGCGAGCTTGCAAGAGCAATCGTTAAAGCTGATGAACCTGAAATTGTTGATGCAATAGGTGATATAGTTGTCGTATTAACAAACCTAGCTCATTTGGCAGGACACAATATAGAAGATTGTATTGATACCGCTTACAATGTAATAGCTAGACGTAAAGGTAAAATGATTAACGGAACATTTGTAAAAGAATCACTATGAGTAAAAAACAAATAGAATTTAGAGACCCAGTTGTTGAACGTGTAGTTGATAAGTTTGTATCTAGATCAGATGTAGGTTATGCAAAATATGGCGTAACCCTCAATGACGACAAGTCAAACTTATTTGCTTGGATCAATCATCTTCAAGAAGAGTTAATGGATGCTGTGCTATACATGCAAAAACTTAAAGAATCTAGTACTGAAGAGTTGCAAGAAGCGCTACTAAAAAACCTTGAAGTTCATGAGGAGACAACCTTATAAAAGAAAAAGTAAGAAGCGTGGTCCTGTTGTAAGTAAAAAAGTTACTTATGACGGGATCAACTTTGCTTCAGGCTTAGAACGTTATATGTATATGGCGTTGAAAAAAGCCAAGATCAAAGCTAAGTACGAAGGAGAAACTTTTGTTTTATTAGCGGGATTTCATTTCGATAACGAAGTATACGAAAGACAAGCTAACGGCAAAGGTGATTATAAAAACAGAGGATGCAAACGCATATTGCCTATTAAATACACGCCTGACTTTATTGGTGATGATTTTATAATTGAAACAAAAGGTAGAGCTAACGAATCTTTTCCAATGCGTTGGAAGTTATTTAAAAGATTAGTTATGAGTCAATTTCCTAACGTAACATTATATAAACCGCAAAATCAAAAAGAATGCGACGAGACGATAAGCGTAATCCTTTCGAAGAGAAAAGATTAGCAAGACAAAAGTATGCTGAGCGCCAAATTGATAAGTTCGTTAAATGGAGCTGGGAGGCGAGAGGCAAAGTAAAGTACAAAGAATTAGTAGAATTAATGGATAGACATAATATAAAAGTTTATGGAGGAAAATAAAAATGAAAGAGGGTGGACATTAACTATAGGTTTTTACCCTGGAATATTATTTGGAATAAGAAGTTATCACGAAAAGGATTTCTCAACACACGTGTTGTATTTACCTTTGATTGATTTAGCATTAGAAATAGATAATTAATGGGCTTATTTGATGAGCGCATTGCGTACAAACCGTTTGAATACCCTGAGTATTACACTGAGGGTTGGCTAAAACAAGCTCAAGCATTTTGGTTACATACTGAAATCTCAATGCAGAGCGATATAAAAGATTGGAATGAAAAACTTAACGAAAAAGAAAAGCATCTCGTCGGGAACATACTTCTTGGATTCGCGCAAACCGAATGCGCCGTTTCAGATTACTGGACCCAGAACGTCGTATCGTGGTTTCCTAAACACGAAATTAGGCAGATGGCGATGATGTTCGGCTCGCAAGAGACCGTTCACGCAGTAGCTTATAGTTACTTAAATGAAACATTAGGATTAGAAGATTACGAAGCATTTTTGCATGAACCTGCTACGGCTGAGAGATTCGATAACTTAATTGCATACGATGGGAACAATCCTATTGGCATAGCTAAGTCATTAGCTGTATTTAGTGCGTTCGCAGAAGGAGTTAGTTTATATTCCGCTTTTGCGGTATTGTATTCCTTCCAGCTGAGAAACATGTTGAAAGGTATTGGACAGCAAATGAAATGGTCAGTAAGAGATGAATCGCTGCATAGTAAAATGGGATGTAAACTGTTCCGAGATATGTGTAGTGAAAACAATCAATTGCTTAATTTATGTCGAGAAGATATAATAAAAGCTGCTGAAACAATGGTTACGCTTGAAACTAAGTATATTGATAAGATGTTTGAAAAAGGTGATATAGAAGGCATATCTGCTACTGATCTAAAACATTTTATAAAAAAGAGAACTAATGAAAAACTGGTTGAACTCGGCTACCTCGACCTTGGGAATTATTTTGCCTATGACAAGAACGCAGCGGCTAATCTTGATTGGTTCTATCATCTTACCGGCGGGGTCACTCATACTGATTTTTTCGCGATTCGGTCGACAGATTATAGTAAGGCTAATGAAGGGGAAGATTTCGAAGATATATGGTAACAAAAAGAAAACTACTTAAGCTATTAGCTTACACAAACAAGTTGACCTCATATCAAAAGTTCGCATCTCGTATAGGTTATATGGGATCCGGTCTTTTGATTGCGGCTCAATGGACAATAGATCCGATGCTATACATATTTGGTTTTATATGCGTTGTCGTACAGACGTCATCGCGTAAGCAATGGAATTTAGTAGCACTTAATATTAATGGGCTTATAGCCTGGATAACACACTTTATAAGATAATGTGGAATGAAAACTGGAAAAAAGGTGAAGATTACCCTGCGTGGGGTAATAACGACGTATACAAGAAGACTATATCCGGGGGATATTTATTCGACGGAGAAACACCAAGAGAAGCATACAAAAGAGTCGCTAAAGCAGTTGCTCGTAGATTATATAAGCCAGAAATGGCTGAAACGTTTTTTGATTATATTTGGAATGGTTGGCTGTGCCTTGCTAGTCCTGTACTCTCAAACACTGGGACTGATCGCGGCTTACCTATTAGTTGCTTTGGTATTGACGTTGCTGATTCGATACAAGATATTGGTCAAAAGAATTTAGAGATGATGTTGCTCGCTAAGCATGGCGGTGGAGTTGGCATTGGAGTTAATCAAATTAGACCCGCTGGCGCTAAAATAACAGGAAATGGAACATCAGACGGAGTTGTACCCTTTTGTAAAATCTATGATTCAACAATCCTTGCAACAAACCAAGGATCAGTTAGGCGAGGAGCTGCTTCAGTTAATATTAACATTGAGCACGACGACTTCGAAGAGTGGCTTGAAATTAGAGAACCCAAAGGAGATGTTAACAGACAATCGCTTAATCTACATCAGTGCGCAATTGTGGGCGATAAGTTTATGCGTAAGCTTGAGCAAGGAGATGCTTCGGCTAGAAATAGATGGAGTAAACTACTTAGAAAACGAAAAGCAACTGGAGAGCCGTATATTATGTTTAAAGGCAATGTTAATAAGTCAAATCCAAAAGCATATAAAGACAACGGATTAAAAGTACACATGACTAATATATGTAGTGAAATAACACTGCATACTGATGAGAATCATAGCTTTGTTTGTTGTTTGTCGTCATTAAATTTAGCTAAATATGAAGAATGGAAAGGTACAAACCTTATATACGACGCAATCTGGTTTCTTGATGGCGTTATGGAAGAATTTATTCAAAGAGCAAAAGGACTTAGAGGATTTGAAAATGCAATACGATCAGCTCAAAAAGGAAGGGCCTTGGGCTTGGGGGTCCTTGGATGGCATACGTATCTCCAAGAGAAAGGTATTCCTTTCGAAGGTTTATTATCTCAGTTTGAGACTAGGAAAATTTTTAGCCAAATTAAGATTGAAAGTGAAAGAGCTTCTATGGCGCTTGCTGAAACTTATGGTGAACCTTTGTGGTGCGCTGGTACTGGTATGCGTAATACTCACCTGCGTGCTGTTGCTCCCACTGTTAGTAATTCAAAGCTTGGTGGCAATGTCTCGCCAGGAATAGAGCCTTGGGCTGCTAATGTATTTACAGAGCAATCTGCTAAAGGTACGTTTATACGTAAAAATCCTACCCTTTTAAAATTATTAAGAAAACACAAATTAAATACGAATGAAATATGGAATAAGATCCTTGCTGATGGAGGTTCGGTTCAGGATATTGACGAGCTTAGTAATATTACTATGGGGCATGATATACCAGCTAAAGAAGTTTTTAAAACTTTTAAAGAAATAAACCAACTGGAACTAGTAAATCAAGCTGGCATACGCCAACAATACATAGATCAGTCGGTTAGTTTGAATCTCGCTTTTCCCAGTGAAGCAACGCCTAAGTGGCTAAATAGAGTTCACTTTGATGCTTGGAAAAACGGAGTTAAAACATTATATTATACGAGGACAGAGTCTGTCTTACGTGGAGATATTGCGCAGCAAGCAATGAGTGAAGATTGCCTTGCGTGTGATGGTTAGTTGTTTGTTTCAAAGGGGCGCTGTGGTGGCGCTCCTTTTTTATTTATATATTACAATATTCTTCTTCTACATTAAAGCATGGACAAGCTTTGGCTGCGAACTCATTATGGCCATGAACAGTTGCTCCAGGGTTTAATCTTTTCAATGTTTTTATAAGATCTAACAAGCTTTCTTTCTGTTCTTGTGTTCTAGTATCTTTTGGATTTAAGTAATCATCCAGACCTCCAATATAACATATTCCTATACTACCTTTATTATGGTTTTTTACGTGGGCTCCTTGCTTATCTATAGGACGGCCGTACTCTATATTACCATTTAAAGACACAACATAATGGTAGCCTATTCCGCTCCACCCTCTATCTTTATGCCATCTATCTATAGTAGCTGCACTTATTTTGTTTCCTTCTTTAGTAGCAGAACAATGAATTATTATCTTATTAATCTTCCTCATTAACTTTAGACCATTTAGCTATAGTATAACCTATAGTTACGACTAGCAATATTATCTTCAGCCAGTCTTCTATTTGAGTGAATGTAGTTACCCCTAAAGTACTACCGTTTATTGCGTAAAGCTTTATTTCTTGTAGGCTCATTTTTTTCTTTTAACTGGTTTGACTCTCCTAGGCTTGCCTTTCGGTTGACCTAATCTTTTCTTTTCGTTTTCTTTTTTTCTTTTTTCTGCTGATGACATTTCACCAGAGGTTTTAGGGGTTTTACTGGATATTCTTTTACTAGGCCTACAGTAAGGGGTACCTCGATTTTCACCTTCAGATCTACCGCAAGGTTTACCTGTTCGTGTGTCTATCCATTTCTCTTTGAACCAACGTTTAAGAGATGCTCCTTTTTTAGTCTTGCGAACTTTAAACGCAGACTTCGGTTGTTCAAATCCCATTATTTTATATTGCCTTTTTTCTTTCTACATTTAGCTATATATCCAGAAGCGTAAGCTGACGGAAATACATCATACTTTGCTTTAGCTTTATGATAGCAAGCATCTTTCTTTTTAGCTATACTTATAGGACCGCCACTGCCGTCGGCATTTCTTGTAACTTCTTCGTTGATTGGCTTGCCACGTCCCTGAGTGTGGTCTTGTATTTTTGTAGTGAATGGCTTCATGTTATTGTGAATTTAATATTCTATATTTCTTTAGTTTATTTTCTCTTCTTGTTTTTGCTGCTTTACGGGCTGACTCAGCTCTTTTCTTAGCTTGCTCGCTTAGGTATGCGGCTTTTTCGCTTGGTGTCATCATAGATAATCTATCTAGTTCATCTTGCCTAGTCTTCTCTCTTGTTGCTTTAGCTTTTTGTTTACCCTCTTCTTTTCTTTTACGTGCTCCAAGCAACTTAACATAATCTTCTTCTTCTTTCCCAGCATTCACATCCCAAGATCTCCAACCTAAACCAAGAGCTATTCTTTGGAAGGTTGAATTTCTAGAGTCTAGTGCTTCGGATATACCATCTATTTCAGACAATGCTCTATCTAGCGGTATATTCAACCCTGCAGAAGCAAGAGATCCTAATATTTCGTAACTTGGGGATACATTAAACTTACCGTAAAGATTAACGTCAAAGCCTTGCTCTTCTATTACATCTCTATCAAACTTTTTTGTTTGAATTGCTCCATATACTTTTCTGAACTTAGAGCCTATTGGAGGTGATATATTTGCCAACTCCAATATAGTATATGTATGATCAGCTGTAAATCCTTTTTTCTCCTCTTTGTAATATCTGTTTATAGTATTTTTGAGTGTAGATATAACAGCTCCAGTTAAACCAGATCCTCTAAGAATAGTGTCCACCATACTGTTAATAATCCTCTCAGTTTTCGTATTGATGATTTTTTCTTTTTGTTCTTCTGTTTCTTCTTCATCGTCGAATCCTGGTATTAATGCAAATAAAGCGTTTTGAAGTGCACTAAATATAAGGTTTTGTACAAATCCATAATAAGCTATCTTGCTAATGTTAGTCTTTACGTCGCCACGGCCATTTATAAGGTCCTGACCAGCTTTTTTCATCAATCTAGTGTATTGCATCGGAGTGTTCTGAAAAGCTAATACAAGGCGTCCTAAATGACTAGACTGTTGTGCTGACACCAGCATAGGATCACCTGACTGTTGTGTCTCATCAGATATAGAACTAAAATCTTCAAAAGCTTTAGCTTCTGCTTCTGCTTGTGATAAACCTTGTTTCTTATATGTTTTTGTTCTGTTTATTAAGAAAGTAGCACCTCCTGTTGCAATCGCGAAACTATCCGCTATCTGAGTGGGAGTGAAACCTATTTTTAATAAGTATGCAACCACAGCACTTGCTTTGTCCTTACTATTCTTTGCTTGATTAGCTATTTCCTGCTCTTGCACGTCAGACTTTAAACCACCTCTACGTTCTTTTAATTTATCGGAATTAAATATAGTAGACCATGCTTTCCAGTAAGCTGGTTGATTAGCGAACGCTGCAGCGGCTTTTATAGGATTGTTGTCGCTCCAGTTAACAAAGTTAGCAAATGATAACATCTGCATAGCAGCGGATCTCCTGTTGAAAAACATTATAGTACCAACAGAGTTGTTTACCCAGTTTAACCATTTTTGTTCGTATTTACCAGGAGCAGCTGGTCTATTTCTACCAGACTTCATACGGCTTATAGAACTTCTTAAAGCGTCTACGTATCTAGTACCGTATAAAGCTTCAAGCTTTGTCATATTCTTTTCGTCGAATACAATATCTACATTTTCATTAAACTCTTGTAAGTACTCACTTCTAGTTACTTTCTCTCCTATTTCGTTTATATCTCTTAACACAGTGCTGGCAATCCAATGCTCAGATGGTGTTACCCACTTTTCTTGTTTTGATATAGCTTGTAAGCCAGCCGCAAATGTAGTAAGCGCCGGATCTTTAGACACTAAACTATTTAATTTCTTTTGATCTCTTTTAGATATTCCAGGTATCTCTGTTCCTTGTTGTGTCCATAAATAAACGCGCACAGCTTGATCCACCGTATAATCAGTGTCTCCTATTTGTTTACCTAGCATTTTTTTCATACCAGGTAGTTGCTTAAGAAGAGTTAAATAATCGTTCTTTAAAGCTCTCCTAGCTTTTTCCATGGCAGATATACCTCTCATGTAGGGTTTAACCAAGTTGTCTTCAAAGAATTTTTGATCAGCTTCACCCTGCTTGCCTTTACCCGCTAAAGTGTAAGATGTTAAACCTCTAAAATCATCTGCACCGTAAGGTATAAAGACTTTAAACTTTCCTTTAGAAGCACCTTCTTTTGAAGCTCTAACTTTAGAATATACAGCACGCGCATCAATTCCTTTGTTACGCTCTATCATTTCGTTTAAGCCTTTGCCTAAAGCTGCACTCCTTTTAACTCTTGCTTGTTGAACTTTGCCCTTAACATCAAATACATTTAGAACATCTTTAACAGCCTTTACATTGCCCATGTGATCATCAACAAAGTAGAAGTCATTATATCCGTCTGCAACCTTACCAATCATCCAAGATGCTTTTGCCGCTGGTGAACCATTAGCTAAACCTGTTATGTTCTCTAAAGGTATTTCCATACCTAGTCCTTTTAAGAATGCGTGTATAGCAGTAGCAGATTCCGCTGGTCTTGCTGTTAATACAAAAATATTTTCGTTACCAAATTTATCTATAGCTTTTTTAAGTCTTGGAGCTAACGGACCAGGTTCACCTTTAACAACCTTATTGAAATCACTAAAATCAAATTTAGCGCCGGCGTTTGCCAAGCTTTCCCCTTGTTTTGCGAATTGAGTAGCGTCAATCTTGTTAACCTTATTTTTATTAATACCAGCATAAACTTCTTGTAAAAAGTCATTAGGCAAAGGTTTACCGTATTCTATAGTCTCTGTGTTTATTTCGTATAAGCGATCCCCAAAATCTTTTCTGTATTGTGCTAAGCTTTCTTGCACTTGATTATAAGTTTTCTCTACTACAAAATCTTTTAACGATCTTTCTTTTCTAGCTCTGTTTCTTTCTAATGCCGTGGAAAGAGGAGTCGTAGCTACAACCATGTGTACCTCAAAGCCTTGTTCTTCTAATGCTTTTATTTTTTTAGTTGTGGCATTATAAGAAGCGCCTGTACCGTCAATAACCATACCATTACCAGCTTCCGCATATTTATCAAACTTAGCTACAGCGGCTTTCCTTGCTGCTGCTCCTAATTTCGATCTCATAGATCTTTGCTCTGCTGTATAATCAGATTCGTTGTTTGGCAGTCCCACTTCTGTTTTCATAGCCTCTAAAGCTATATCTTGATTAACAACTTTATATCCGCGTCTCCCAAGTTGTAAACCTTTACCAACATTTGTTTTACCAGCACCAGGGCCACCAACCATAAAGATAGCTTTAAGTTTTGTAGTACCATCACTAAATCCGCCTTCACTATTTGGCACGGAGTACATAACATTAGACTTAGTTGTAGCCAATGTATCATCAAAGTCATATACGCTTATTCCTTTAGGGTTAGCCGCATAAGATTTCTTTCTGGCGTTGTTTATAGCTTTTTGTTCTGTAGCTATTTTAGCACGCTCAGCAACGTTTTTAGGGCTAAACATTGTATTCATTAATGATTGTACTCTACCAATAGTCTGTAAGCCTTTCATATCGTAAAAAGCGTTTTGACTTTCCAATGGTATAGCTAATAATCTTAAATCACCTATATCACTTGTTGCTCCTAATTTAGCGTCTTGTAAATCAGATAACACTTTTGTGTTTAATTGCTGGTTGAACTCTATAGTTAACTCATTAACCTTAGCGATTAAAGCATCTTTTACAATTTGCTTACCTCCTGGGTTCTCCATTGCAATACTTAAAGATGTTAAAAACTCTTTAGCTACACTTACATTAAAGTTAGAAGAAGGAGTAGCGTGTTCTCCTTTAATTCTTATTAACTGGGGTATTGTTTGTTTTGATCCATCAGCTATAAACTTTTTAGCTTCTTTATAGTTTGGATGTTTTTCATTAAGAACAATTTCTCCGGATTCAACTTTTGCTTTTTGACCAGCGTTCAAAGTGTTACTGTACCCTTTTCCAGTTTTAGTGTTAACGTATACAGCTTGAGAAGCTGCTGTCATTTGTATATCACTAATACCAGTTAAAGATCTAAGTGACTTACCTATATTAGTTGTGGATTCTAACATTCTTAAAAATCCTACAGCTTGCTGAGGCTTCTTCATAGATATATCCAACGCGGTGGAAACTACTTTCTCTATAGCTTTTTTGTTTGCTACATTTAAAGCATCAACCTCGCTACCATACTTATCCATAAAAGCGTCAACCTTATCTTGAGCGGTTTTAAATTCTTTGTTTAATATATCTTTTGTTATAGTAGCAACAATACCAGAACCTGCTTGAATTAAACGCATGTCTTCAGGATTAAATCCTATGTCTTCGTTTATATTAGGTAATGCATCTATTTTAGATCTTATCTTAGCTCCTAATGACTTTGCTTCTTTAGGATTTAAATATCTATAGTGTGCTCCAAAGAAATCTGCTCCCAAGGCTTTCACTAAAGCATTTGGCAAAGCATCTATCATATCTACACTGAACTGATAGTATTCCTTCATAGCCTGCTTATTGTCGCGAGCAGAGTTATTTTCAAAATACTGATTGATAAGAGCTTTGATATTTTTAGGTGCGCCTTTCCATTTCTTAAGAGATTGCTTATACCTAGCAGTATCAACCTTTATATTAGCTGTAATGTCTTCATACGCTGCTCTATCTTCTGGAGACAATGTTTCAAGCAATGCTAATGACCCGTCTAAATCACCATCAATCTCTAAAGCTAAAGCATCTCTAAATACAACTTGCGGATTTACAATTGCGCTTCTTTTAACAAGACCTCTTTCGCTTTGCTTTGATACCTCGGCAACAAAATTGTCAGCTATAACCATACCAAGCATTTCTTGGTTATTCTCAAACGCTTTACTTATATCACTATCTGGATCTTTTAGCTCTCTATTTATCATATCAAAACCGTACTCTTCCGCTAATGCTTTAGATAGGGATTCTTTACGACCTCTTATAACTTCCCCGTCTTTAAATAAGTAACTAAGGAATTGATCGTCACTGATTTTTGACGATGCATTAGTTAATCTTCTTGATATCTCAGGGCCAGATGTTTTACCTTGTTGTTGTGTAGATGTTTTAGCTCGGTCTATATCTTTACCTTCCCATTCTCTAGTATAGTTTGGTATAAAAATAAAATCACCATTAGTATCTTTTACTCTTTTACCTTCTTCATCTACTTTGTATTTACCACCAACAGACTTTTCAATAGCAAACGGCATAGCTTGCATTAACCAAGTAGTGGTCATGTTCTCTAAGATAGCTTTCTTATGCTTCAGTACATTTTCTTTTAGCTCGCCACCTTTTTTCTTACCCAACATAGTCTTAAACTCAATGTCTATCTGCTTACCTAAATTTTTCTTTAGTTCATTAATTATAGGTGTTACAGAAGCATTCTTACCCATAGGGGCATCTAGCCTGCTTTTTAAAACACGAGCTATTGATACTATTTTTTGCTTAACTGACTTAACTTGAGCGGGAGGCAATAGTTTGCTTTCTACTAATGTTCTGTACTTAGGTTTTTCTTGTACCGCAGGAGCAACTTCTTCTGTCATTAGATCTTTTTGATCTTCCGGTCTTAAGTTCTCTACAGTACTTAAATACTGTCTTTCTGCTGGGTTAAGCTTATATTCTTTACGAACAACATCCTCAATACGGAAACTAATTCTACCACCTAAGAATCCACTTAGTGTACCTTTACCGTCCCACTTCTCGTTTTCTTTAGCAAGATATATCCTACCAACTACGTCGTTAGTAAAATCCTCTAATGTTTGTGGAGGTAAAGAATATCTACCAGCTATCTGAGCAGCTGCCATATTTGAAATTTCCTCAAACAATATAGACTGCGATCTCGGACTAGACAATTGCTCTTTAGTTATAAGATTTACTCTAGCATTACTTTTCTCTGCTGCTGCGCTTATAGATTTCTTTGTTGCTCCTTTGCCAGCTACCCCTTTCTTTAATTCAAATGCGGCGGCTTTGTTTTGAAAATTAGCCACAAAAGAGTAAACGTCATTTGCATTGTTTACATTAAAATATGGAGCACTATCTCCGTTGAATCTTTTTAATAAGTTATTGATAAGCGTTTTGGCACCGAACAAAGTATTGTAACTACTCTTTGGCAATATACCTAATGCTGTAAAATCACCAACCAGTTGTATAAGCTCATCTGCGTCTACACCTTCTGTTTCTGTATACATTCCTTCACCTTGCTTTTTGTAAAAAGCCATACGTTGATTGAAAATATCCATCTCTTCCTGCGTGATCTTGCCTTGTTCAAATCTAGACTGTACATCTGCGAGAATACTCTTAACTAAGTCGTTAGCTGACGAAGTCGTTAGAGCATCATTTTTTATTATACCAGCCGCTTTTATTTGTTGGTGGCCAATTTCGTGCAAAGGTGATACCGAAGCTATTTCTGCATTTATACCTCCACCTGCTATTTGATTTAAAATAACATCTTCATATAATAATAAATCTCCATTAGCGTCAAATTCTGCATTAGATCCTCTACTAGCGTAGTCCTCCATGAAGTCCTTGTTAGCTTGGCTGTCTTCTCCAAATCTAGAGTTTGCATAAGCTTGGGCATCGGCTTCGTCCTTAATTATTACAGTATTGGTGTTAGGATTGTTTTCAGCGATGTACTTAAATGTATTGTATCGTCTAGCGTTAAACTCAGCCTCAACTGGGTTTGCTGTATTTTTTGCAAATTTTTCAATATCAACTTCTCCTCTACTTAATAAAGTCTGGTTGGCATTAAATAATTCTTGAGCTTTATTTTTTAAACGGTTAAATTCCGCTCTTGTTCTTGGTGAGTTATCCGTAACGTCTAAATCCTGCGCTTCTAGCTTTAGCCTGCGCATTTCAGCATCGTTCTCAAAAACAGTTTCTATTTCGCTGCCTGTTAAATTCTTAAGATTAAGCATAATCCCAGTATTTTCCATGGCAGACTTATTAATAAGCTCATCTCTTTTAGTGGCTAATGATCTTGCTTTTTTAGTTCTTTTATCTAACCCGTCCAGTTCTGCTTGTATAGATATTAACTCATCTCTTATAGCTCCTTCCTCTCTAGATTGCTTTCTAGTTTTGACTACATTTGCTACTTGACTATATATATTTTGGCTTACGCTAGGGCCAGATATAGCAAAAGACGATGTTAAAGTATTCCTAACAAATTCTCCGTCTAAGCCCTCTATAATACTTTTTGGTTTATCTGGTTGAAATATTGCGTTATCGGCTATGTTTTGTCCTATAAGAGTAAAACCTTCTTCTATGTTTTCAATACCGGCCCCAATTCCTGTTGCGTTTAATAAACCAACATTCTTAGCAACTCTAGATCCAACAGCATCCCCAAATAATTTTCTAAACTTATTACCTCCAACTGATTTTGAATACTTTTGAAAGTTACTTATAAAACCTAATGTTCCTAGTCTCTCAGCACCTGCGGCAATACCTCCGTATATTATACTATTAAACGCTTTTTGCGTGAATGATTTGCTTTTATTTTCTTCTTGTACTTGTATTTGATCTTTAATATCATTAATTACAATACTTCCAGCACCAGATTGTTCTGCTATCTTAAGCTCTTCTCTTAAAGACGCTAATGCTTCGTCAGCTCCGCGTTCTGCAATTTCAAGGTTGGATAATTGACCACCAGCCTCCATTGTAAAAAATAAACCACTAGCGTATCTCGAGGCTGTTCTGGTTGCCGCTGCTCTTGCTACCGCTCCACCTCCAGCTGCTGCTATTCCTCCAGTACCTACAGTGGCTAAAGCTACTGCTATTGAAGGAGAATTATTAACTAACATATCCCCGGCATATTGCCAAGCGGAACTGCTGTCGTCCATTGTCAATGCAGCTGGTAAATACTTTTCACTATACTCCTGTAACTGCTGGTTATAGTCAACCGCTGCGTTATACGTTTCTTCGTCTCCAAAAGCTCTAGCGATACCGCCTATTACCATTTTGGTACTACCCACAAACGCACTGTCCCATACGTTGGCTAATTTGTCCATTGTTTTATAAGACTTAACCAACGCAGCATCTGTAGCTTGTGCAATCCTTCCTTTCTTAACTCTATTAGTTAAAGATGTAGATTCCGCGTTTAAAACTATAATTTGCGCGTTTATTTTATTAAGTAGGCTAGACTCTTTTTCTATAAGCCCTTCTCTATATTTTACTTGGTCTGGGTTTTCAAAATCAGTAGTGGAGTATTCTTTCATTTGCTTTTGAATATCCTCTAACTTTTTTATGTCACCTTGTATATCTACGCTATTATTTTGGAATGCTTCTAGATCTTTCCCTAACTGTATCTGGGTTTGCTCTTCAACTTTATCCATTGCTAATTCTGCATTAACAACTGGATCGTAAGTTACACCATTATAAGTAGTCTTTTCTAATAGTGGATCACCTGTAGCAGCCTTGTATTTTTCTTGATCGCCTAACGCTCTATCGACCTCTGCTTTATACGCAGCTTGTTTCTTTTTTTGTGTGTCTTTTGTCCCAGTATATAATTCAACGTAGGTTTGGTCTTCCTCGTCTACATCTCTTAAATACACCTGATTAGCCTCTGTTTGGTTTTTATAAACGACTGCATTTGCCACATTGGCATCGGCATCGTCTAAAGTAGCATAATCTGAAATGTTCGATGTTGTTAAGTATAGGTTGTCTTTGCTAGCAGCGTCAGACAATTCTTTATACCTATCATATTTGTTACCTAGACTTTCTTTCAAGTATTTTTCGTAGTCCTCGTCTGTTTTATATTTAGGTAGATATTCCACATACTTACCTGAGCCAAATTTTGTAGTTGCGTTTCTACGGTCTAAGTCTTTTATTCTAAAGGTTTCGCTTAATATCTCGTTTTTTTCCGTCTCAGCAGTAACAGCCTCTACTGACGCCTGCATTAAAGTAGCTCTGTCTTTATAGCTTTGGGTTTCCTCTGGAGTCTTGTTTAACCTGGCTAAGTTTTTTTCACGAATACGTTGAGCTTTTTCCTCCTTTTTTTGCTGGCTAGAATTATACAACCATGTATATTCTTTATACTTCTTAGGGTTTCTAATTTCCCTTTCAATATCACTTACAGCTCTACCTTTCTTTCTTTCTTGTTCTAAGTATCCTTCGTCACCCACTGATAAATCCGAAGAAGTGTCTTCCGATGGTAATTCCGTATCTTTTGGCTGAGTCCCCGCTATTATGGACGCTCTGTTTGGCATTACTGGAGTTACAGGCGCATCCGGCCCCGCAGCTCCGTCTTGAAAATCCTCCTCTACAATTGTAGCGTCTGGATAGTTAAAATTAAAACTAACCATCTGTGTTTCAGTGTAGTCAGTAGTGTCAATGACACCGTCTTTAGTTTTATACTTTGGCATATTATTTTATTTTAATTACTTACTCATAGGCTCCATACCTGCTGCCTCTAACTTTTTGTTTATGGCATCCATGGTTCCAGCTTCAGTAAGGTTGGCTTCCCTTGCTTCTTTAGCTCCTTGAGCTATAATTTCCTGTCTAGTTAACTTACCATCAGGCTTTTCTGCATCACCTGAATCAGGAGTAACACCAGAACCCATTGGAAGGTATTTAGTTATGTCTTCATATTTACCCGGCATTTTAGATTCTCTAAAAGAAACCTTGCGCCCTTGAAGATCCGTGTAATATTGAGGAGCGTAATGGGTTGCACTTTCGCCTGACCCATTGCCTCTATTCTTTTTGTCCTTTTGTATTTTGCCTTCTCTAGCAGCCTCGCTTGCTGCCCCTGATGCTATAGCTATAAACTTATCTGTAAGCTCATCTTGCCTTGATGGATCCTCTAATAGAGGTACTAATGATTGATAATCACCGTAGCTTGTCAAACCATCAGCTATTATTGATTTCATACCGTCAGGATTAGATTCTGCAATAATTCTTATCCTATCTTCGAACGTCTTCTTTTTATTGTTATCGTACAGTCCTGAATTATATATAGGAGTGAATAGATCATTGAAACCCATTGCCTGCTTGTAATCTTTTTTAAATGGCATTTTTAGCTTAGAATAGGGTATAGAAGTTCCATCGCTACCAGTAAAATGCAAATGACCACCAGTGCCTATAGAAAACCTAGTTTCTCCCGTAAAAATGTTTGCAGCTGTGTCTGATCTGTTAGTATTGTTACCTAAAGATAAGTCTTTAAATTCCTCTAAGTAAGTGCCTTTGGATTGCTCAAAACCGTCTAATTCAGTTTTTAAATTTGCTAAACCGTTTTTAACACCATTCATTATATCTAATTGCTCCATATATTCTGGAGTACCTGCTGTAAAATTAGTTATAGCCGATGCTGCTTCTGCATATTCGTCTTTAGACTGCATCAAGTAATTATTAACTTCTTTTTGATCATTTTCTGTTAAAGCAGTTACATCTATATTCGCATTCAATGCACTCATATAGGATTCTACCTTAGCATTCCTAGCTTGGTTTTTACGACTTATAACAGACGCCATCTCCTTCATTCTATTCATAGGAGCATCAAACGCTGCTGCTATGTTTTGAAATCCGGTGGTCTTACGCATGTTAGCCTCTCCTTGAATAAGGGCATTGTCCGCGCCGTAATTACGTGCTGCTGTTGCTTTTTTTGCCATAGTTTATTATATTTAACCTGCTAAGCCGAAGCCTTTTAATAGGTTTTGACCAAGACCCCCTCTCAGCATATTACCACCTCCAGCTCCCGCTGATGCAGCCCCTGCTGCTGATCCCACTAGGTCTCCAACACCACCCAATATGCTTTGAGTAGCTTGTTGTCTAGCTTGGTTAGCTGCGCCCAATCTTTGTTGAGCCATTCCTAGTTGAGTACTTGTTTTACTGTATTCTAAAGATCTAGCTTGCTCAGCTCCTTGTGCTTCTAGGTTTTGTAGAGTAGCTGCTTGACTTGCCTTAGCCATTTGATTAGCTCTCTCTTGTTGGCCTATGTTTGCTGCTGCACCCGCTGCATTAGAAGTTTGTTGATTAGCCATAGCTTGAGCTAGTGCTGCAATTCCCGAACCACCAGCGGCTCCAGACATTTGCTCCATAATATTAGCTTGCCCCTGTTGCTGTGCTTGCAACTGGAACTCTGCAGCTCTTTGGTCGACTGTTAAGTCTTCCATGGTGTTTTCTAAATTAGCATATAAGTTAGAGGTATCTAGTTCTTGGTATTGGGTTTTAAACATATCATACTCCTCTTGAGCTGCTGCTTGTTCTCTTTTCCTTTTACCACTACCTATAATTCCTCCGGCTATACCGGTGAGTCCTTTTACAGCGCCTCCGATTGCTAATGCGCTCGCTATTCCTGCCATAGTTTTTCTTTTTTATTATATTCTTCGAGTGTTATAGAGTACAAAGACTCTTCAACCTCTTTCATGTCTTTAGTATTTGTTGGGTTTTTATGAACGTTTATGAATAAGGAATCTTCTAAAGATAATATTAATCTTTTTGCCCCCTTCATAGATTTTTCATAACAAGGAGCTATGTGTTCTACTTCGTTGCCATCTGTAGTAACCAGTATTCGTCCTTTTAATAAAAACCAAAAATGCTCAGTGTGGTGCATTGCACTTACTACTACGCATTCCTTAGGCATATACATTTTACGCATGTATAATTGATCTGAAAACTCGCTTTCTATTTTGAATATTTCATTATTCACGAGATTTTTGCCGTCTCCAAATACGTTTTCTAAATGGTTGTTTTCAATCATAGTATTTTGTAAATCTTCTAATTGATGTACAAAGTTACTAAGCTTGCTTTCATTGGATTTAATTTCATTTTTTGACATATAATTATTATTACATGTTATTTGCTGCTCTCAAATATCTCTGAACCCACTGAAAACAGCTCTGCTTTGTTTAAAGAATCATTCCTAAGCTCAACCTCTGCAAAGTATCCTAAAATACCGCTAGTGTTAACCTTGTTGTCTTTTGTAAATAATATGAAAGACGAATTAGTGGGTCTAATTGCCCATGCTGGAATATTGCATTTAATGGTTCTTGCTCCATAGTCTATGTTAATTACATCACCTATTTTTACAACCTCTGACCCCATAGGATCATTAGTATAATAAGCAATATCTCCTATCTGCACAGACACTTGTATTGGGTTGGGAAAAGTTAAAGTTATTTGATCCATATTTATTTATTTTAATCCGGTGGCGGTAAGTCTGGCCCTGGCACACAAGGTGTTTGTGTTATCACAACAGTACCTTGACCGTTAACTAATGTTGGTGGGAATACTGTCGATGCACACACTTGATTAACTGTACCAATATTTACTGTTACTAATGTTGGCGACAAATCACCACAGTCATAATATTCAAAAACACCGTCTTCTTGTTGCCCTGCCGTTAGATCATATCGCTGGCATTCATAATTAATAGTTAAGTAGCTTTGCAATGTAAGAGCCGACATAGAGAAACTCATATCGTTTACACCGGTATTTCCTGTACTTGATTGCACAGTCAATGTAGCAACCTGGTTGGGTCCATCTGTGTTTTTATTAGCACCTGCTATTGTAAATATTCCATCTGGTAAATCTTCGTTCTTAGTGAATGCGCTTTCAGGTATTTGTAAAGTATCGTTCCACTCCAGTGTTGTACCTATTGGACCAACTAATGTAAACATTATGCTGCTTAATTGATTGCTGGTTGACTGACCTTGCCAAGTGGTTGGGCCGTTGTCTGATATTTGAATACCATCAAAAGATCCTATTGTTCCTGATAATTCTATATTAACTGGAATTGATCTATCGAATACTATTGTCCAATATTCTGCAGGTCGCGCAGGGTCTAAGTCGGAATCCCCGGCAGGGTAATTCAAATTAAACTGTAAAGTATGTACCACGCCGCCCTTTACTGATGGAAAATTTATATTTTCAAGAGCTTGTCCAACCGGTATAGTCCCCTGTATTGTGGCTTGGTTATTACTGAACGTTGCCCCATTGTCTATACTTAAACTGTATTGTGCTCCAGTACCACCAAATATAGCTAAGTCTCTATTAGACGCGACCGTAGCGGGTACAGAGGTGTTTATTCCCCATGCTGTAACTATCTCGTTAATAACCGGTATAATTATAGCGTGACCGTATATATCAATTTCATCACCTTGCGCGTTTGCAAACGGATAAGTATAATCGGCATTAACTCTTATTGCTGTTAATCTACCCTCTGCGTTAAACACAGAGCCGGTTGTATAAAAATTATAATTATCAGCCTCGCCAGATCTTAAAGATATAGTTGGTGTTTGTTGGAAGTAATAATCCGCGTCTGCTACTATCAACTCGGATATAACGGTTTCAGTTGTATCTGCGGGTCCTTCGTTTGAAAATGTCGCAGTGCCAAATGGTGGTGATGCATTAGCGGTGTCGAAATAAATAACCCCACCTACCACAGCTCCAATTTCTCCTGCTCCGCCTCGCATGCATATCTTTATCTCTAAATTAGAAAAAGGCATTACTGCATTAGCAAGAAACAGTACATTCAGCTTAACATCACTTCCTGATTGAGAGAAAAAAGAATTAGGTACATCTACCTCCGGGCTTGCTGAGTTGATAAAAAAGTCAGTTGCATTTACTTGGTATCCCTGATTAGGAGATATAGTAAGAACCGTAGCTTGAGTGTGGTCAACTATTAGTTCTCCACCTGGTATTATATGCTCTGTTGAGGTTACCGTAAAATTGTCTATTGCCGTTGTATTACTCATATTTATTAGTCTTCGACAGGTTGGCCTGTGTATATGTCAATTGTTATTAAAGATTGAACAGTAAAAGCGCTACATAGTATTTGTTGTCCGTTTAAATCAAATATCTGAAACCATAATGCATCTGCATGACATAGTGGTTCAACTGTTCCGTTGCTCAAAACCTTAGTGCTTCCACATTCCATTGTGAACGTGATGTGTCCATTGCTAGATCCATTAGCTAAAGTTTGAGCATCCGCAGCACTTATTTGAAAACCATCGTATCTATCTTTATCACTTCTAACTGTACCTTGTGGAGTATAGTATTTCTCATTACCACTAGGAACCCCTAGATCAAGAGTGTAGTTGCCATCATCATCAACAACCGTCGACGCGCTTCCGTTATTTCCACCACCACCAGAATTCGATATAGACACTCTACCAATTTCTAAAGGGGCAGACATTAAATCTCCTTTAGCTAATATATTGAATGTACCGTAGTTACAAGTGTGACTACCGTTAGCTGTTGACGCGCATACTTGGGTTGAAACGCCTGTACTTGGATTTACCCAAACTCCTGCTGGTTCCGCTGTTTTAACGTATCTACCTATTATATCTAAATTGCTTAAAAGATTAGCTAACGCACTAGATGTTTCAACATTTTGTGTTGCTGTATTTGGTGGATTATCTGTATCGCTTACGATTAAATCAAAATTATAAGTGTTTGTGTCTGGTATTATACCACTAACCACGTAGTTACCATCAATTTGATGGGCAATTGTTAACCAACTAGGTAAGTTGTTGGACGTTATAATTAAGTCACCAGCTGCGTGATCTGCATCATCAACTTGGAAATTGTACATATAAAGATCCCCTACAGCCTGAGAAGTATTTGGCGGAGTTGTTACAAAGTAAGGTACATCTGGAACAGGTATAACATTAACAGTAACAGTGCCCACGTTGCTCACTAAAGAGGATCCATTAAGAGTGTCTGTTGCTGTAAAGTTAAACGAGCCAGCGCTTCCATTAAAATTAGGTGTAACAGATTGGTATTGCATTACACTACCGCTAAGTATAGCTAATACATCATTTGTATTATCTTGAACTATTTGATATGTTACATTGCCGGCTGGGCTATTACTATTTGTTGTTAGATTAGCTAAGTCGATCGAGCCGCATGAAGAACAGTCTTCGTATATATCTAAATTACCATTTACAACTACTGGAGCTACCCTGCTTATATAACAAGTAGGATCAACTTCTACATGCATAATAAATGACGATTGTACGTCTCCTGAAACAACAGCTCGCCCAATTCCCTGCATTGAAAACTCTGAGCTATCTAGGTTATTATCATGGTTTGATTCAAATTTTGTTCCAATACCTTTTATATAATTAAAGTACTTCCCTTCTTTGTCTAAGAATTCTTTAATACTACCTTCTTGTAAATTGGTTTGTATTAAACTTGAATACCATCCAGGTGTAGAAACTTCGCTAATAGGAACATAAGATGGGTTAGCTTGTAGTTCAGCTAAACTAAATGTTTGAACTTCTGGGAAACCTTCTACTTTATACCTGTATTCTTTTGATTCTGTACCGTTATAGTTTAAAGTCTTATATTTTTTAACGCTATTAGGTTGCTCATTTATCATGAAGCGCACTGCACTATCATATTGAACACCGTAAAAATTATTTCTAGTAGCATTAGTAGCCCCGTGCTCCCATATTCTACCCTTTTTTATACTATAATAAACATTGTTTAAAGATATAGCTCCTTCTGGTATAAAGTCTTTACGGGATGTCCAACCTTTTACATCTTCTTTAAAAGAAACAGTTGTACCTGTGTGAGGCGGAAGCTGTATAGCTTTTTCATTAACTCGACCCTGCGATCTGTTTTCGCCGAGTTTAAGCTTGCTTTGCCACTCATCAGTAAGTTTATTAAGAGTAAGATTATAAACGTTCTTATCGTCATCGTATGAGCCTAATAAGACAGAAGATGAGTATAAGTTATCAGCAAAGAAATCACGCATATTTGCTGACGATATTTCCTCTAATCCATTTCTAGACAACCTTAATACAACTCCTCTGTTTTTATCTGTAAAATAAGCTCTAAACCCATAAGAAGCAAAACTCTCAGGATTCTTAGATATACCATACTCCCCTATAAACGGGATAGACTGTCCAAGAACAGCGGTGTTACCAACAACGTTTGTATTACCATCTGCATTGAATAAGGCATCTTTGTTTGCTAATATTTTTAATATTTTATCTTCACATAGAGCTATTAAATCGGTATCTCTTGAATGTAGTTTTTGAACACTAGTGTAATATGGGTTTAAGTCTTTTGTTATTGGCTCAGCCATAATAAACTGATTAAGTCTATTAATACCAGACCTTGAGTTAAATATTTGAGAAAATATTAAACCAGTTGCTTTTAACTCTTCACCGTATGCCTCATCTAGTACAGTAGAAACAACAGGACCTTTGTCTATACGGACAGCGTTAAAATCGTCACGTATACGATCTGATTCAACACCGTTACCGAATGTATAGCAATTAAACCAACCAAGCTTCTTGATAGGTTGGTGAGCTGCTTCTGTTGTGCCGGGATTCTCTATACTATATATATCACTTGCGGAATAATATAAATCTAAATCAATAGCTTCTTTTGGGTAAGTCTCAAATATAGCTGGGTTTGTAGAAGTATAAGTATCTGCGTCGACAGCGTATAGCCTTAGAAATTCAATTGGCTTTTGTGGTGGATTAGAACTGCCAGTTGGTGTTGGTAGACCAGCGGCTGAAGCTATAGGTTTATCTATTTTAATATTCCATCTAACGACTCTCCTAGATCCATATTTACCAGATCCGTGTCTACCTGTTCTTCTGCTTGCAACACAATAAGCAGATCTATAACTCTTGGTTATTGTGTATGTATGGTCATCTAATTCTTTATCAGGATCTTCAGCTACTCTAAATACACTACCAGTTGTATCTAGCGATTTAGCAAACCCTATATGATGAGCATCAGAGGGTGTGTTAGTTGGCCAATTCCACCAAATTCCTTTGCGGTTGTAAAAAGCTCTACTTTGTTTCCAAGGGTTACCAAAACCATGATAAGATATAGTTAGATCCCTAGAGCCCGTCTGTATACCTAAACCAGTATATGGTCTTTCTAATTGATTACCATTTTGGAATTTTACATCAGGGGACGCTCTTCTCCTTACATCTAACGGATGTACTTTATCCCAAAACCACTTTTTAGACACGCGAGGATCACTGTCTCTCCACCAACTTGTCTTACCGTCTTTTTGTATATAAGCAACCTGTGCTGTATATTCAACAGTTAGTTGAGCATCTTCCGCTAGCTTTATTATTCTTTGTTCTAAAGCGTTGTCTTTATATATTTTTACGAAAAATCTACCTTGGTATTCAGGCTTGTTTTCTGCTTTCGATTGGTATATGGCTATATCCATATTGCCTGTAGTTTGTCCTTCCGGTACAAAATCTATACTATCGTCAGTAGGGAACCTTAATTGTATTCTGTATACAGCTCCTTGTTTTTTTATCCATTCTATTTCAAAATAATCGGATATTCTACCTCCCATTATTATTCTACAAGAAAGATTATTTTCTTTATTTAGATCGGCTAATCCACCGCCACCTGTGTCAGTACCTTCAAAATCATCTTTTGGCACCTCAAAGAAACCTTTGTTTACTTGCGGATAACCGGAGGCTGTAAACGGAGTAGATTGTCTACCTACTTGAGATCTTCTTATTTTAACAGCATCAGGCGCTTCATTAGATATAGATAGTATTTTGTACCTAGCTGTCTCAGCTATAAATACGTCATTGTCATGTTCCTTCTTAAGTTCTAAGAATGTTTCTTCATCTACTTTATTTCTATCAGCAGATGGGAAAGACAACCAAACACTACCATCATCAGGTAAATAAAATCTGTCTAAAGCTATATTGTAGTATTCGTTGGAAGTTTCTTTTACGTAGAATTTGTAATGTGTAGCCCACTTAGGAGGGTTCGATAACATGCCGATCTCAATAGTATTATAAAGATCTGCAAATTCTTTTGCTAATGATCTACCACCAGAGTCATTTGTAAATACAGGTGTTTGTCTACCGTACTCATCTAAATATACGATACCCATCTGGTATGTACGCATAGACTTTAGAGATTCTATTGGTACACCCGCTATAGGATCTGATTGGCTATTTAAACCGGTATCAGGGTCTATATCCTCGTTCTTGCTTGGATCATGTACTATACTAAATTCAAAGTTAGGTATAACCTCGTTATCCGCAAAGTCAACCATGTTAAAGTTCTGCGTGTAGTTACCATATACTAGCCTATTACCTGTTATCTCTTGTGCGAGCGCTTTTAAAGGCACGTTGTCATAAGGTCTTAGCAATTGATTTGATGGAAGCAACGAAGATATTAGCTCTGTTTCTATTTTAATTCTACCGCTAAAGCCTGTGCTAGCGGGCCCTTGGTAAGACGTATCGTACCATTGGTTGTAATCTTTACCAGGTAAGTTAGGAGCACTTTTTTCTATAGTATCAACCCTGTATACATTAGTGCTACTGGATTCTTTATAAAGTATATCTACCGCTATAACATCGTCAGGTATATCAGAAGATATAAAATCTCTTACCTCTAAAACCCTAATATTATTAGTCATAGCTAGATTATAACCATCTGCTCCCGTGTATTCAAATTCTTGACCAGGTATAAAAGCTACTTCCGTAAATGGAGAAAATGCTGAGAATTGGTTGTCGTCATACTTATATCTGTATGCGAACCTAGGGAATTTGAACTCAAATAATGGATCGTCAAGTTCTAACTCAACGTCAAAACCTTGTACGCCAGGAGGTAAGTCTTCTCCTACACTTTGTAGTTCACATATACATTGCAATTCAGAAACAACTTGAGTTACTTTAACTCTAGCTTGAAAGCTTCTATTAAAGTTGTCATCTGGATCTTGTATGCTTAATAGTAGAAAGTCACCCGCTATATAATCCGCAGGATCGGCCCAGTCTAATGTTATAACAGTACCAAAATCCATAGAGATAACCTCATCCGGGTCATCTTCAGGATCTGTTGATAAGGTATTAAATTCAAAACTTGTAGTTGTTCTAATCTCACCGTCTCTTACAGATTCTTTTTTGTATATAGTAGGCTTCAGTAAGGGTGATTTTTTAATAACAGTTATATCTGCTTCTTCAATATTTCTACCGAATATCTGTGTAGTCTGGTCGAAGCTTGTTGAACCTTCTTTAAATTTTTCAATTTCAACTTTTTTAGGTTCTGTTTGGTTATCAGTAAAGAATAAGAATCCCTCTAATATATTTACTCCTGTTATTAAATGATCAGGACTAAATTTTAAGAAGTTAGAATCTGATTTTTTTTCAACTAATATTGGATATACAACATCTCTTATTTGGTCGTATTCTATAATAGCGTTTATACTACTTGAAGCAATAAACCAGTATATTTTTTCAGTAGTAGGATCTTTAACAGTACCTATACATTTAGAATCAACCGGTATATATGCTAGTCCAGATGCTTGCCATGTAGTATGTAAAGTTGTTATGTCGTTTAAACTACGATTTTCTTTTTGAACGTTACCGATAAGTGTTTGCAACGCACCCACGTCTGAGCCTTCAGATGTAGCCACCTCTAGGTTTAAAGCATCTCTGTACTCGCCATTTGGAACTAGACGCTCATCAAGGTCTTTGTTCATTTTACCCTTGAGGAACGTGTGTAAAAATTCTGGCATATTTTAGTGTTTTATTTGCTTAGACTTGCCTCTTAATATTTGAGTAAATTCTTCAAGTTTAAAATTAGATAGTCTTAGTTTAGCGTTTCTTTTAGCTGCTCTCGCTTCTTTCTTGTATCTTAATACTACATATTCTGGTATTTGTGGGCGTGTAGATAATATAGCGTAAGCTATATACTTATACAGAGCTTCTTCCGCAAACTTATGTATCTTGCTTTCTGCATCTGTAGCTAATCCATCTGAAACATATCTAATAGTTATAATTTGACCGCATACGTTAGAGCTAAAATGCATTAAACCTTTTATAGGGTCTATAAAGAATACCCCGTTGGTTTGTGAATATTGTGGATCTAATCCGTATCTACCGCCTTTTGCTCCGCTCTGTATTAAGTCTGGATTACTTAATCCTTGGTATTCTGACTCAAGCGGCGCTCCGTCTCCTCTAAATCTTTTAAAACTTTCGGATGGGGTTGCTGTTACTATTTCTCGACTTTGCTCATCGAATATGTATTCGTAATTATAATCCTGTACATAAGGTAAAGGATCTCCTGTTTTTCTAGCTGGGTATAATATTCTTTCGATCCCTGAATCATCTACAGTTGCTATTTTGATATAGCCTACAAAATCTTGTGGCAACGGAACTGATAATGACGGACCTACTTCAACCTCTATATATTTAGAGCTAGGTAATATATCGAAGCTCATTTCGGCTAATCCACGTTGAGCATGAAAAGCAACGTCGGTTCTTTTTATCTTACTTATAAGTTTACCTTCACCTACATAAGATATTATAAAATTGTTTACTATATCCTTTATGGTTATGGCTTGATAATCACCGTAGTTTTCGTCGTAGCTGTTCCAAATACCATCCGGTCCTAAGTAGTATTGTTCGTTATTTTGATATAGTAATCCCATCTGTTAAGCTTTTTCTTGTTGTGTGTTTCTAACCTCTTCTCCTGCAGCTATTTGATACATTTGTATATCTTTAACTAACAAGCCAGCCAGTTCTAATATTTTAATAACCAACTCCGTCTCTTCAGATGGGTGTAGTTCAAAATCTACAGAATAGGTAGCATCGTACAAAGCCTCACCGTATACCATTTGGTATCTCCACTCTACTTTGACAGGTTCTTTTATATAAATTAAATCTATATTGGTTTTCAATTCTGCATCGCCATAAGCTTTAAACCCTCTTTCATCCGCCACATATACTGGTCTAATGTTTTTTGGTTTCGTAAGGGGAGACGAGTTGATATATAAAAACTCATTAGCATTTATTCTTTCAACCTCAATGTCTTCACTTAGCTCTTGTCTATAGACAGTTGGATTATTTAATGGATAGTTCGCGATTTGCGTCGGGGAGGGATATAAATCTCTTATTGTTTTATGAGAATAAATAACAGTACCCTTTCGGTACATATCCGAGGGGTAAGTCCAAGTTCCATTTGAACTATTTAGGAAAGTCAAAGGTGCTCTTTTTTCGAATATAGCTATTTTTTCCTGTAGCACAGTTAGCATGTCAGAGTAAGCAGTGTCGTTACCTGGCATTCTGCTAAATTGATTTATATCATAAAAGTATTGTTCGAATAAATCAAGCTGTGCCTGATTAGCGAACAAGTTAAATTCCTGAGGCGTAACATACCCTCGTTGTTCTTTGTTGAGTATACCTAGTACTCTTTGATAAACAGTATCTATACTTACGCTCATATTTCTTTATTTATAGTAATTAGGCCACCCATACGATGGCCTAACCACTATGAATGACTATTTAAGTCTTTTTTCAATTGCCTTATAAACTTCTACTCCTTCGTCGGTTTTAAACCATGCAGCTAGTGCTGAATATGGGTTTTCGTCAAAAGGTACAGCCATAAGTTTTCTATCACCATCTCCGTAAGTAAATGATCTTTGATTCTGTGATAGTTTAATTATTTTAGCTTCTACAGCTTTAATACCAAAGTTTCTTAACTTGACGTTATCGTCATTAGCTAATTCAACAAATAGTATTGGGTTTCTTTTTGCAAATATTAAACCGTCTCTTTTTAATTCACTACTAGATAAATCATTTACCTTGGTACCGAATTCAACTCTTAATATAGCTTCAAGCTCTTCTACTTCAAGAGATTTAGCTAAGTTAAGTGCGGTTATTTCAGCTTCAATCCAATCTAGTTGACTTGCAGCTTGTTGCTGAGGTTTATACTCTTCCCATACCAACTCTTTCATTGGATGATATAAAGAAAGTAATTTTTGTAAAACCTGGTTTTGTTTTGGTACGGTTAATGCACCGTCTCTAAAAACTATACGCCCTAACGTAGCTGTTCCTTTGTGCTCATCAACAAATGGACTAGGTTGGTTTGTTGCGTACTTTAATTCTCTTTGGTATCCCTTTTCTTCGTCAAACCATAATAAAGGTTTTTTAGCACTGTGCCTTGAAGGTACGGTAAATACTAGAGGACGCTTGTTATTTTTAAGCGTATATAATCTATCTTTTGCTTCCCATACATCTTGTACTGGAGCTTTTTCTTTTTTTGCCATGATATAATATAATAAAATTAATAAGAGTAATAATTACCCCCGTCAGTTCAACGAGGGTAAGAATTACTTGTAATCTACCCTTGTGGTGCAGCAGCTCCTTTGAATAATACAAAGTTGTTAGCAGCTTGTACACATAAAGCTCTCTCAGATAAGAAATGAACATTCATCTCATCAGCGTCAGAAGTATAGTTACCTCCTACTGATCCAGTTACCCAAGATTTCATTCTACGATCATCAGCTTCAGAAGCTCTGTAACGGATGTGTAAGAATGGTCTTGAAATGTTCTTCCCTAATTGCTGATCGTAAACTGTAGAAGTTCCTGCTGGTACTAATACACCTTCAACATCTGCAACTAATCCACGTGTTGTAGAATCGTTTAGATATTTCCAATCAGTTTTATAGAAATCGTAAGATCCTCTACGGAATCCTGAGAATCCTAGGTTCAACGCCATATCTTCTGAGTTATCGAATACACCGTAAGATGTACCTCCAGCTCCGTAAGAATTTTGTTGCGCTAGCATATTGTCAATCTCTAAAGAAGTTCCTCTATCTAAGAAAAGCATGTTCTCTTCGATAGCTCCTTGTTTGTCTAATTCATTAAGAATAGTATCGAAATCAGCAAGACCAGCTCCACCAGCAGCTCCAAAGTCAGCATTAGTATAAACTAATCCTCTATCTTCTAAAGCAGCAAATAAACCTTCAGATCCAGTTACGTTTGCTCCACCGCCAAATCCAGCAGCTGCAGCAATGTTTCTTACGTTACCTGCACCGTCTGTTGATTTTTCAGCTTCAACCATAGCCATTTCTAATTGATCTTCAAAACGAATTCTAGCTTCGTGCTCAGATTTTAAATACCATAAGTATCCAGAAGTTCCAGCTTCAGTAGTTACTTCTACCCAACCAATTTGAGCAACATCAGAACCATTCACATTATACTTATCTCTAAGGATAATTGGTTTGTTGTTGAAAGTTGTAAAAGAAGCGTCAACAGAATTACCTGCTTGAGACGTACCTTTAGCATATTCAGAACCATATACAAATACTTTTACATCAGCACCTGTAACAGTAAGTCCAGAAGCAGCACCGTAAGTATCTACAGTAACAACGTTTCCTACTACATCTTGTACATAAGCCTTTTGAGTATCAAATCCTTTAGAAACAACGATAGTCATTCCTTTCCCGATTAAATGCCCAGCTGGAAAAGTTAAAGTAGTTGCGTCATTTGCAGTTACGTCATCATAAGCGATGTGTAAACGTCCTTGCTCAGACCATGTAATAACGTCAGATGCCATTGGCATTTCCGCTCCTACCATTCTTAAGAATCCAGAAATCGTACGGTTACCGTATCTTTCTACTTCTTTTTCATACACCTCAGGTAAAAACTGTTGTGTAAAATCCATATCCGCGACAGAAAGGTAATTGTCTCCAAACAATCCTTTAATTGGTCGTGGTGTTAAGTGTTGAAGCGCCGAAGCACTTCCTGTAAAGTCTCCCATTTTATTAATTTTTAATGGTTAATTATTTCCTTTTTTTAATCTTAAAGCTATTTGCGCTTTTCGCATCACTAGGAACCGAACGTACAGTCCACCCATTTGTTGCTGAGTTCTTATCATGTCCCCGTCTTGGGTCCATATCAACATTCTTATTTCGTGACATACTAGATTTAACGGCGTCGGCTTTACCTTGCTCGTAAAAATGATTCGCTATTGCGTCAGCATTCATAGCTGTAAATAATGACTTATGGTAACCCTTAGCATCTGACATTTCGTTTTTATCATTCAAGAACTTCTTGACGAAATTATTAATGTCGCTTTGGGTATCCTTTACGTCATTTGTATTTTTAATTTTGAACCTATACTTTTTGTCTCCAACTGAATAATCAAAACCTTTGAAATCCTCGTTAAAAACGTTATTGGTCTTAGATAAAAATATTTCTTTTTTTGAAGTAGCTAGTTTCGTAGCCTCTTCGTTTTCTTTATTATAGCGGTTGAAAAAATCAACTGCTTTTAACTGATCAGGGTTTAACCTAGACCCAGCTTTAATTTCTTCGTAGTATTTAGACTTTAATCCGTCTAAGTGCTTCTTTGCTTTTGCAGCCTCTTCTTTAAAAGCTATTTTTGCTTTTCTAATGTCTTTAGGCTCATCTATCTCTTCGTCATACGAGAAGTCTTCCATCAATACCTCAATATCTTCTTTATCTAAATGAGGTTTGGTAGTTTCGTAATACTCGCGTATTAGTTGCGAATCGTTTAATGATGCGTAGTCGGTGTTTAGCTTGACGTAGTCCTGTAAGCTACCCCCTGTTTCGTTCATGAATTCAACAACCTTCTGTATATTATCTGGTAGATCTATACCTGCTGATTGCTCAACTATAGCTTGCTCAACCTGTTCTTCAAGTTCTTCAGCTACAGCTTCAACCTGTTCTTCAGTTACCTCCTCTAATATACTCTCGCTTTCTGTGGTATCTAAATTTTCAGTTTCTTCTTGCTCTACAACTTCTTCTACAGCTTCAGGTTCTTCTGGTTTGTTTAAGTCACTTAAATTGACTTTTATAACTCCCTCTTCGTCTTGCGAAATAGGGCCTGTGGGTTTTTCTTCTACTACCTCTTGTTCATTGGTAGTTTGTTCTTGCGCTTCCTCTTGGGTGTCAAGAACTTCTTCTAGGTTTTCTGACATGATAAAATATTATATAATTATACATTACTATTATTACTTAGGATCAAAGGTACCTAAGTCAAATCCACCGCCAATTATGTCGTTTCCGCCGGATTCAAAGTTTTTTGGTGGTGTATTGTTTTTTCTTTGTTCTATTAATTCACTTTGTTGAGATGCCTCCATTTTAGATCTATCGTCTTTTCTATCTTCTCTTTGAGACTCTCTACTTTTATTATTTTGTGTTTCCATGCCTTTTAGTTGCATGTTGTACTGAAACTCTTGAGCCATTAATTCTTTTTTAGCTTCCACTTCTGCTTGAAGTTTTTGTAGATCCAGTTGGCCTTCTAATTGGACTAGTTCTGCTTTTTGCGCTATTAATGCTTGATTCTTTTGAATCTCAGCTTGAGCAGCTACTTGTTGAGCTTGAGCGTTTGCTTGCGCCTGTGCTTGAATGTTTTGCTGCTGAATCAATTGATCACGCTCTTGTTTCTTACGTCGTTTAACCTTTAGCAATTGATTAGCTAACTTTAGGTTCTGAACGTCTCTTATATCTATAGCATCATCCAAGTCTATTAAACCTGCTGATAAAGCTGTCTGTATGTTGTTCTCTAATATTTGCTTTTGCTCTTCGTCTGGCATAAGTGTTAAGAATATACCAAAATCATACAAATGTAAATTACCCATTTCAGCTAGCGTAGCAACATTATGAGATCCTATCTTTTGTATAAAAGCATCCCTGGCTGGTGAATATTCTATAATATCTGATATTCTAAGCGACAGACACTCCGCTAGATGTGCAGTTATATAAAGTCCTCCTTCTAATATGTGTCTTGTAGCTGTATTACTATTTGCCGCTGCGATTTTTTGTATGCCCACTAAAGATTTAGAATCAGGCATACTACCATCTCTTGCTTCGTTTAACCCAGTGACATCACGTATCATTTGTAAGTAATAATTATAGGTGTTAATTAAAGCTCCTAATTTATTACCACCACTTCCGCTTGTTATTTCTTGAATAGGTACTTTGCCCGGATTCATATCTCCTTCTTGTGTGAAAGATCTACCGATAACAGAACCTGTTTGAAAGAACATATTTAAAGCCTCTTGGGGATTGTAATTTGTTCCATTACCTAAATCAATCTCAGCCAAGCCATCAGCATCTAAATAAACGCCATCAGGAACCATTCTAGATAACACTTGCTGTAATTTTAAATGTGTTAGCTGTATCATATCAGCAAACCCAGTTATTCTACTAACTAAAGATTCTATACGCCCTTTGTACATTCTAGGTGCGTTTATACTGTAATTCAAATATACTTTAGCGCTGTCGCTTTTAGGTCGCATCATATTCTTGGCTAACTCCCATTTAAGTAAATAGTCTGTACCCAATATTAAAACACCTTCATATAATACTTCAATAGACCTTGATAATTTACCAAACTGCTGCTCAAGCACTTCTACTGGTGGATCAAAAGTATCATCTCTTAATAAAACTTTAGATGCTCCTGTAGCTGTTTCTTTTATTTTATAAACCTCGTTCATGTATGTCTTGTAGTTGAAATACAAAACTTGAACTGTATTTGAATCTGATTCGTTATAATTAGAAAGCGATCTGTCATAGAAACCGTTGTTCTGGTATCCTTGTCTTGATATGCTTTTTAAATCTTCACCTGTTAATTCTGGAAATTGCTTTTTTAAGTCATTAATAGCAACGTCTTTAACTTCCCCACAATAATATATATCGTCAAAGTAAGGTGAATCTGTGTGTGACCAAACTAAATTAGCAGGATCTACATAATCTATTACAACTCCTTCGGATTTAGAGAATCTGTTTTTCACAGCACCAATACCTATGGTTGCTAAATCGTAGGTAACTCTTTTCTTTGTTAAATCGTAATGATTACCCTCCAGTAAAACGTTTATTGCTTGCTCTTCAGCGATCTCTACAGCTTGCTTATAAGTTAACTGCATGTGAACATCCAACTCTTCTTTAGAGTCTGGTAGCATTTCAGGTGGGTTTTCATATAAATTTACACCGAAGTTTTCTTGCGCAAAGTCATTAATCTCTTTAGTTTGTATATCTCTTATTATACTTTCTAAATATTTAGTTCTTTTTGAAACACCATAAGGATCTTGCGTGTGTGCTTTTATATCAAAAGCTCTTTCAGATATTCCGTTAACAACGATGTCTACAAACTTAGGTATTATAGGAACAGGCTTCCAGTCTATATTTAAGTAAGACAAGTCACCGTTAATTGATAGCTCATCTTTGTACTTTTGTATTGGTTGCTCACCTCTAGCATATAACCTCAGCTTATGAAAAGTATTTTGATTACTCTTATATCTATTACTACCAGAATCGGATTTAAACCATTCATCTTGAATAGCTCTACCAACTCTCAATCCATACTCAGGTGACACTTTCTCTGCGTCGCTAGCAACTTGGCTTGGGAAAAAACTATTTATAACTGACTCAGCCATACTTATTTTATTATTTTCGAAATTGCACCGTTGTTTTTGTACCTTGCAATGCTTAAATTTAACTTTTGTTTTTCAACTCGTGGGTTTGGTCTATATAGATGTCTATTGCACGCCATTATAGCTAAACCTGAACTAATAGCGGCATCAAATTTTGTTCTTTTATTTATATCAAATTTCGCCCAATCATTCAGGGTATTATTAAAGTACATTGACCCATATTCTCCATCACTAGTTACACCTACGTGATTTTGAATATAAGTTTCTATAGCAGCTGCGTGAGCTTGCTTTATATCTTCTGACGAGTTTGGTATTCCACCTATTTCTCTTTCTGTTACAGATAACTTATTATAAAGTTTATCAGGTCTATTCATAGAGTATCCTCTATACCCTCGTCTCTTTAAATAATACAATAATCTAGGTTTATTGTTTTCACATAATATAGGCATTCCATAAAATACCAATGCCATTAAAACATCTTCAAAAAACATTTCAGCGGTTTGTGGCCTAGCTACATATTCTAAAAAGAAAGTGTTAGGAGGTGCATCCTCCATACTAAAAGTAGTTAAACCGTGCAAAGCACCCTTCGATCCTCTCCCATCTGTTGTTCCTGATATATCATAGCTATCACAACCAAACGCCCCAATGTGATCATTGCCGGGGTGTCTTACCCCATTTTTAATCACTTGTTTATTTTGTAAAGCAATCTTAGGAACCCAAGAAACTTTAAATCTACCGTTTGGATTTGGTGAAAACATAACTTTGCTATCTTTAACACCATGCTCCCAGTTAAAACTACCCGTAGTAACTACTGCTGAGCTTTTTAAATCTTCGTTATAATCTATTTGTTCGTATATTTTTACTAAATTGAATATACTATTTTTTGTTTCGTCTCTAAATGCGTGTTCTTCTGTTCTAGGAAACTGTCTGTAGAACTCATTTAAAGCATCCTGGTCGCCTTTTAAACCTTCCGCTTCATTATCCCAATGTTCGATGACACCGACCTCGATAGACTCTCCGTGTGGTCCAACGCAATCTTCTGATGGATCTTCGAATACAGGCATTCCATAAGAATCAATGAATCCTTCGTAATTCCATTCCATAGGAACGAACAGAGAATATAATCCTGACTTAGTCTGTCCATTGCGGTTTCGTTTTGTAACGTCTGAGTCATTATATAGTTTTTTGAAGTTCTCTCCTCCTTTATCTAAAGCGTTTGATGTACTTCCCATCATACACTTACCGATAATTCTAGCCCCTAGTCTTAATGTTGTTTTCGTGACCCTCCAGTTGTTGAGGATGTTGTCCGGCCTTTCCCATTTACCCGATTCATCGTGGACGAGGAGTTTAAGTTTCTCCCCATCGTAGGAGTTGTCACCCGTGTTCTTCCAGTCGATTGTGGTATCAAGACCCTCGAGGAGCTCCTGATCTTTCTTATTCTGTAAGGATTTTCTAGTGAGTCTACTGGCTGGGATTCTATAGGCAAGTTCGGTCTTGGGCCTGTCCATACCGTCCTGGATCGGTTTGAAAAAGAAGGGGTAGTTAACGGATATTGGTACAACCTTATCAGTGAACATTTTCTTAGCATCGGCTCCAGACTTAGACAAGATACCGTACCGTGCATCCGACGTAATTGTTGCCATATTAACGGTCTCTGCTGAAGACATAAATGAAAATCCGGAACGACGGTTCTTAAGGTAACACATTCCGTAACATCGTGAGTCTGCCTTGCAAGCCTCCCAGAATAAAAAGAATAGTCTGTTTGCTTCCCTAAAGTCTGGTTTCCCAACGTCAATCTTGCTCCACTGCAAGTACATAAAGTGAGTGCCAGTAATGTAAGTAGCCATGCTCTTATTATTGAACCAATGGCCTTCTTCTCTGCGCTTGAATTGTTCATCTATATATGGTTCCCATTTTTCTTTGAAGTCTTCAGGATAATCTCGCCAATCAAAAACACTTTGTATTTGTTTTAGCTCTTTCGGGTATTCATCTGCTACCCACTTATCACTAGACTTATTAATTTTGACTGGTTCTTTTGGCAATGCAATTTTTAAATTCTGTATATTGTATATTTCACCAATTTGCCCAGTCTTACTTATAACAACAACATCGTGTTCCTTGTTGTATCCATACCTCCATTTTTTGCTTTTATTTAACCTTGATATTGTGGTTTGCTTTATGGGAGTTATTACGCTATATAAAGTCTGCTCGTACATTACTTGCTTCTTTTTTCTGCGAACCCTGAAAAAGTTTTCTTCTTTTCTTCCTCTTTAGGTTTGTTTTCTAATATAGCTTCTTCTTCTTGTATTCTTGATAATATTTCGAACGCGTCGAATATAGCCAGCTTTTTAGTGGCTGCCGCATTCTTAAGCCTATCAGCTGATATGTCATCGTCGGAATCTACAATAGGTTCCTTAGCTACTTTTATTAGCTCTTCAACCGCCCGCTGCCCAGCTAGGATTATACTCTTCTTCGTTTCCTTGATATTCATATTTAATTGTAATTTGATTGGTAGGAACTCGATACATTTTTTGTTTTTCAATTAAAAACTCATATTCTGTTCCTGGACTAAAACCCACTAAGTCACCAACGGTCATAACTTTTAAGCTAGTGTCTTTGTATTTTAGTATGCCTATTAACGGCTTCTCAAAGTCGGTAGAGAACATCTTGTCCTCTTTTATAGGCGCTACAAAGTTAAATCCTTTTATAGGCTCCCATTCTTTTTTCGCTTTACGAGCAAATATTTGGGAAGGTGATACAAAGTACATATTGTCTTTGTAAAAGCTCTTGCTGTTTTTTTCAATACCACGTATGTCTCTAAATCTCCTAAACACGTTGTGATGTAATATTACCTCGTCTCCTATGTTAACACCTATGTCGTTGACACTAGGAACCATAACTACAATACCTACTCTAGATACAAAGTTGTGGTTTTGAAGCTCAGTGTTTAATATTAATTCTTTACCGTCTACATCTTTGGTATTAGTGTATCTGCTGCTTTTAGGAACTACAACAAAATCAAAAACACCCTTCATTAATAATCAATATTATATTCTATAGCTATAGCCATATTTTTATTGAAGTCTTTCCAGGGAATAACATCAGATCCTTTTTTAATATAGACAGAATACTTTTCTTCTTCTTCTATAATATTAACTATAGTATGACCACCATACACTTCCTGTCCAACAGAATAGTGCATGGCGTCATTTTTATAGTCTTTCCCTATACTAATCTTCCTTAGAAGGCTCATTTAACTCTCCTGTATTAACATCAATAATTTTATCTCCGTACTTAACTTGCAATTCTTTTTGCTGCTCATCAAGTTTAACTTTCACTTGCGCGAAGGTGTGGAGTAATTCATGCTTTTGTAATTCTAAGCCACCAATTTGTGATTGTACACTATTCAGCTGCTTAATAATGTTAGTTAAAGCTTCTAATTCTTTTTTTGTTAACTTCTCTACTTTTTTCATTTTATTATATTTAATTGTCTTTGTTGCTGGATTTTTTTGCTTTCTCCCAAGTACGCCCAACAAAATACGCACCATATACTGTCACAAGAAGAGTTTGGAATATTGGGATATACTCTTCTGCTATTTTAAATTCTCCAACGTTTCCATCAAAGAACGCACAAATAGTAAATATAAACGTTAAGTATATAAGTACCATAGGGCGTATGTTTTTAGAAAGGAAAGAATCTGAATTCATATCTGATTCCCATCTTCTAGTAACTTGCTCTTGGCCTTCTTTATCTGCTTGCTCAAGAATCTGAGTAATAAGTCTTTTTGCTTCTAGCTTCTCTTCTTTTGTTGTTGTTAAGTCATCTAGTACTTTACCAACTTCTTTTATAACAGAACCTGTTAGCCATTGCCATAATTTTTTCATTACTTTCCGTAATACCCGTTCTTGTAGTTTTTACCTACAGCTTTTGGACCAAGACTTTTAGCTGGTGTTTTTTTGTCTTTAACTCCTTTGCCTTCAGCTACTATACCCGCGTAGAGCTTTGGATTAGGATTTGTGCCCTTAGGTCCAAACGTTGCAGTTTGCCCTGCTGTTTGCTTAGCTACTGGTTCAGGAGCTGTATCAGCTGATTTTGTAGCATCGATGGTAGTTGATTGGAACTTCTTGTAATGATCTTTACCCATTAAAGATGTGTCTGCTTTATACTTAGCTACGCTACCTACGTCTAACAAAGGCTCTTGCACCTTCATTCCGCCTTGGGTAGAATGTTGTATTCTCGATGTGATTGGTTTATTGTAACTCATTTTCTATTTTTTATAAGGAAATATTTTGTTTAACTTTTCTTTTCTGTGTTGGCAACCGCAAGGTATATTTAAGCCTTGAGATACTTTATCTACAACAGTCTTAATACCAGTTGCTTTTGTAAATTTCTCAACTGTATCGCCTAGTCCTTTTGATTCCATAAATTAAAATTATTAGTAAAGGCATAGCTATGTGAAATATATTTATATGATTCTCACCGCAGCTGCCTAGTATGTGATTTAACATTTCCATCTTCTTCGTGCAGCACAAATTCTTTTCTTAGGAGTTTTAGAACAATTTATCCCGTGTTGCTTCATTTGACCTTTAGATCTAGCACAATAAGATGTTCTTCGTTTGCCTCCTCCAGGTTGTGGCGCTTTTAAATTACCACCTGTTTTTTTATTATAAGCCTTTCTTCCAGCTGCTGTCATACCCGCTCCTTCTTCTGCTGTTAAGAAATGTCTTCCTTTTCCTTTTGTTGTTTTACGGAGCTTCTTTACCGCAGAACTATTCTCTGGTTGTATATATCCTGCCATAACTATTTGTTTTTAAAGTAAGCTTTTTTCATTGGCCCTGCTTTTCTCATGCCATCTGGATTCTGTATTACACTACGTATCATATTACCTACTGTGCTGCCTCCTTCTTTTTTGCCGAATACTGTGCCCAAGGTATTTGCTACTTCTTGGAAAGTAGTAGGTTGCTCTGATTGTGTCTTAACAGCTTTACTTATCTGTGTTGGCGTAAAAAGAGATTTTGTTACTCTGTTATCTATACCAGATTGATTCTCTCTAACGTTACCAACTTGATATTTTTCACCGCCGAAACTACCCTGAGATCTTTGCACATCTCTTAAGCTTTTTCTTTCTCTAATTTGATTTTGAAGATCTTGCTGTCTCTTTATATTACTAGCAGCTCTATCAGCTCTTTGCTGTTGACGCATAGCTTTCCTATCTTCTTTGCTTTTCTTAGTGCCATCAGCATTGTACTTTCTTTCGTATCTATCTTGGCGTCTTTCAGCTTGGCGATCCATTCTGTTCAAGTACTTAGACTGACGGACGTCTTGGCGAGCATCCCAGTTTTCTAATCCTTTTGCTGTTTCAAAATTAGGATCCGTTACTTTATCTTCTTCTTTTTTTGGTGGTGTACCTTTCTTTACAGTTGGCTTATATTTCTTTTCTTTGTTTTTTCTATAATCATCAATATTATCAAACCCTTCATTGTCTCTTTGAAAACCAGCTTTAAAACTATCTAAGTATTTTTGATTGTCTGTTTCTATTTTTTCAACATTTTTACCAGGGATAATTTGATCTGGTGTACCCGCATTTTCAATAGTTGTTGTTGTTGCGAGGCCTTGCGATGAAAATCCGCTTTCGCCTATAGGTGTGAATTCATCCGCGGTACTTACTGATTTTGTGCTTTGGCCGTCAGATAAGTCTTTTTCAGTTTGCTTTAGCATACTGTTCTTCGCGCATGAGCGAGAGGCTTTTGCTGTGGTTGGTATTACTCCCATGATGTTAGTCTTCTTTTTTGGCCTCGGCTTCCCATTCAAGGTTTCCGCCTTCTGGCTCATTGGTTGTTTTGTTTACTATCCTGCCACCTATACGCTGATATACTCTAGCAGGTGACCTTGTGTCTTTTTTCCAAATAACCTCTTCGTTCGTATACTGTAAACGTCCTGTCATCATTTGGTCGTGGTGATTGTCTTCTTCGTTAATAGAGCCGCGCTTTTGAGCTTCGCTCGCATTTTTATTTACAAATGTAGTGCCATCTCGATTAGCCTCTGCAATAATATCATCGCCTAAATCTTTTTCAAAAACTGGTCTACCAAATTTGGATAACTCCTCATTGATGCCGAATATTTCGCCTTTTGATTTTAGTTTGAAACTCATCGATCTTTATCGTTTATCATATCGTCAATAGCTTTATTGTAAACTTTATCTGTATATGTTTTATTCTTATAGAATGTACTTCTCTGTGATGTCGGCATATCTTCTTCTGCGAGCATTATTTTGTAAATGCGCTTTATTAGCTTTTGACATTTGAAAGAAGTCTTATATAATGCGTATTTTGACGTGGTTCTATTGCGTTCTTTAAAAACATCTATCCAGCCCTCTCTACGTAATCTTTCCCATCTGTTTTTATCCCAACTATATGTATACACGCCATTTATAAAATCATCACGTGTAAAAAGCTTCTTGCAATCTAAGTATATCAAGAGCTCTAAGTCCGCATCTTTTAACTCATAAGTTTTGCAAGCCCATTTTCTTATAAGCCTGTAATACTTTAATAAGTTCATATCTTGCAAATCAACAGCACTTAGTTTCATTCTATAAGTACTATATCAGGCGTTTTTAATACCAAGTAGAAGTTGCCATCCCACTCTATACCGTGTCCAGCATGTTTATCATACCAGATTACGTCGTCTTTTTTCAGCATAGGCACTTGATCTCCAACACTAATGACTTTAGCTTTAAGATATCTAACGTCTTTATTTTGTTTCTCCGTAAGTTCAAGTCCACCCACTTTTTTAGGAGCCTCTTTAATTTTCTCTACTATTAAAAAATGATTTATTGCTCTCATGCTAATCTTTTATTACTGATTACACAATCCGCTGATATTATAGTAGCAACAACACTTACTGCATTTTTTAAAGCAGACTTTGTAACTAACACTGGGTCAATTATCCCTGCTTTAACCATATTAACATCTTTGCCAGTCTTAACGTCTATACCTCTGTTTTTCATTGAGGGATATACAACTGGTATGTTTGCATTTTCTAATATAGTATGGTATGGAGCTTTTATTGCTTCAAGCAGCACTTCCTCTCCTTTGTTTTTAGGTTTAATTATAGTAGAAGCATTTAATAACGCTACACCGCCTCCTGCAACTATTCCTTCCTTATAAGCAGCTTTCGTCGCATATATAGCGTCTTCAACCCTATCTTTTTTCTCTTTAAGTTCTACCTTAGAATCCGCGCCAACGTATATAATGCCAACTTGACCAGTTAACATAGACAAGCGTTGTTCTAATTGTTTCTTAAAAAATGGATTAGTTTCTTCACCTATTTGCTTTTCTACATCTATTATTCTTAAAGCTACTTCTTCAGTTGCTTCAGCTACTTGTAGAACAGTGTTTTTATCATCCGTAACGGACTTAAAAGCTTTACCTAATACATTAGGCTCTATGAAGTCTAAATCGTCTCCTAACTCCTCGTTTATAATTGTAGCCCCTGTCAATATAGCTAGATCTTCTAGTGTCTGTTGTTTAGTAGGGCCGAATCCAGGTAAGTCAACTATATTTATCTTTATGTTTCCTTTTACCTTGTTCGCTAATAGAGTTTGATATGGCTGTTGTTCCACGTCTGCTACTACTAGTAAACTTTTCTTATTTTTGATTACGAATTCTAATACGTTTTGTATTCTTCGTATATTTGGTATTGGAGAAGATACTATTAGTACATAAGGATCTTCTAATGTAGCAGTACCTTTGTTTTTATCCGTAGATAAATGTGGTGATTTTAAGCCACTGTCAAATTGAACGCCGTCAACAAACTCAACATAAGTCTCGTTTGTATCAGACTCTTCCATTAATACGACTCCATTTTTTCCAACTTTTTCGTAAGCTTTTCCAATTTTGTCGCCGAGCGCTTGGTCATTATTGCATGAAATCCCTGCAACTTGTTTAAGCATTTCACCCTTAACTTCAGTACTGGTTTTATCAAGATAAACCATGACTTTTTCAGAACCGCTAATAATGCCGCTCTTAAGTTCTCTAACTTTTTCTTCATCTAAATGCTTGTTAACTGTTTTAAGCAAGGAATGAGCAAGGACGGTTGATGTTGTTGTACCGTCTCCTGCTTCCTTTACTGTATTACTTGCCGCTTCTTTTATAAGAGTGGCTCCTATGTTCTCGACCGGATGTAGTAAGACTACGCTTTCCGCAACGGTTACACCATCTTTTGTTATCACCGGTCTGCCTAGTGCGTCTTCGTATATTACGCATTTTCCAGATGCTCCTAATGTGCTCTTTACTGCGTTTGATAATTTTTCGACACCTTGCATGATCTGCTCTTTGGCTTCTCCGCCAAAAGTGAGTGTTTTCACTATCTCACTTGGATTGTTGTATTCCATTTAATTTAATTTAATTTGATTGTACTCTTCGCGAGCAGCGTGTAGGTATGCGCCGGATATCCCTTTGGGGTTCCCACGTGTATTTGCCTGTGGTCGGCCTCAAGCGGCGCATTTTATTATTTAAAGGTTTTAACTACTTTAGGTCCCTTTATAAATTCTAATTTTTTATTATAGTGTTCGATAGTAGAGTCTATAGAGGTTTCTGCTGCCTCCATTGTTTCTCGTCTTGTTATATCGACCCACGTATCATCTTTTCTAAGATCTTGATATTCCGTTTGGTAATATCCATTTGGTAATTGAACTATACGCCAGTTAGCTTTATCGGCAATGTGATTCCATAATTCTAATCGGTCTTCTGTTGGTTGTGGTTGACTATTCCACGAATTAGTCTGGTAATAAACTGTCATTGGTTTTGGTTTTGTATTAATAATCGGTTTACTTTATATATATTACGCTTTTATTATACTTATTAATCTTCAGTTTCCTGCATTTCTTCCCATTGCTCTATAAAGCCAGCTTCTTTTTGCTGGGAGGCCATGAACAACTCTTCTGTCCATACACCGTAAGCATAAGGATGGAGACGTTCTGGCAGTTCTGTCACAGAAGTATATTCTGTTATAGGATATATTTTTCTATTAATTTGAGAACTTATAACTACTTCTCCTTCGCGTATAATAGTTTTCAGCCTTTCTTGAATAGTTTTCCAAGGACCTACAAACTCTACTTTATCTAATACTATCTCTTTTGTTAATTCCATTTTTTATTTCTTTTACATTAACTCTTCCCATGTTCCTAAGTGGTAAGCAAAAGAACCGGTAATAGTAAATTTTTCACTTTTACCTATAGTAAGCGCGTCTGTTGTCGCTGTTTCAAAATTTTGAACTGGCCCCTTTTTAGCAAAGAAACCAACGTGCATGGCTGAGCCACTCCCGGATCTATATGGGAAAAGGCTCGGAGTTGCTAGAGTGTTTGTTGATCTATTATAAATACCATTACTATTGATCGTGTTGTAAGTGCCAGTTAAACTAGACACTCTACCGTTTGGATCAAAAGGTAAAGAACTATGATCAATCATAAAAGCATTGGTATTACTTGAATACCAGGGAAAGCTCCCCTCCCATTCTAAAATAAATTGGCAATACACTACATTACCAATCTTTGTATATTGGTTTGAGGCTCTTTTTTCTGTCTCGTACTTAGTAGTTGTCCCCTTCAGAAAATCATAAATCCCAATTACAGGATTCCAAAAACCCTCTTCGTAATCATCCAGCAAATTATATTGACTCTGCCCGCCTAAGAAAATACCTCCTTCAAGGTATCCAGCACCTCTTACATGGAGAGGATGTTGAGGGAACTCGGTTTTTACCCCTACACTACCTTTAACAACATGCAGGTTATTCTGCACAGTAGCTGTACCCGCTACATCTAAAGCAGTTTTTGGGTTTTTATTTAATATACCTACGTATCCACCATTTGTTATTCTAAAGCGTTCAGCACTTGTATTATTACCGTAAGGTGTAAACACAGCAAAATTACCATTAGCGACGAACCCCAGTTTAGTATGGGGATCGCCGATATGGTTTATGTATTCAGGTATATTTACGTCCCCATTTACGGTTACGTCCTTTAAAAATTCAATTGGCATAAATTAGATTTTATGAGTAAGATGGGTTCGTGCTAGTCGCTCCTTTTATAGATGTTACAAGTACCTCTACGTTATTAGCAGGCACCCCCGAAAATCTTACTGTTATTTTTGATGTTGAATTGGTTCCAGCTTTGTCTTTTCTTTCGATTTCAGCAAAAACTGTTTCTTTAGTAGTAGCGTCAAAACACTGTACAATAACATCCTCAGTTCCTAATCCGTGATTAATCTCAGCGAACAACGAAGTAGAGCTAACTGACGCGGCTACGATTGTAGACACAACAGATTTAGCAGCTAACGTGTCTGATGTAATAGCCTCACTTGTTTGAGTACCTCCTTGCACATCTGCTTTTGACGCAAGTCGTATAACACCTTTACCACCGCTGGATGCGTTATCAACAGATAAAGCAATTGTCTTATTAGCTGATTGATTCAGTGTGAAACTAGTAGCGCCGGTCAAACCGTTACTTGTAGTAATACTTACAGTAGCATTGTTTGCTCCAGCTGTTTTATTTGTCCAGCTAAAAGTTCCATCACCATCAGAAGCTAGTACTTGGCCAGCTGTACCGTTAGATGATACTTTAAGTTCTGAAGCTCCAACAACATTAGCGTCTATGGTAGCATTTAGCGCTACATTTCCTGTACCATTAAACGAAACATTAGAAGCAGTAATATCTCCTCCAATAGAGAAGTTTCTTGCGTTTTGTAATTTCGTAGCTGTAGCGGCATTACCTGTACATGATCCAGAAGACCCTGACACGTTACCTGTTACATTACCTACTAAGTTCGCATTAACCGTACCTTTTGTAACTATAGCTGCGGTTGACCCTGGTTTTGTTGTTGCAAGCCCAACCATAAAAGTTGGAGTTGAAACACCTGAGCTCGCGTCGTAGTACATTGTAGGATACTTTGTACCACTTGATACTATCTTACCAAACCAACCTATATCGCTAACATTTGATGAGTTGTCTTTAGCATACTCCATCATGTTATCACCAATAGCTACTGTGGTAGAATCTATGGTTGTAGTTGTACCAGCTACGTCTAAGTTACCGTTTATGAATACAGTTGTCCCATCGTCAGTAATCTTACTAGGAGCTAATTGGTTATTTGAATTATCCCACTTAACTATATTATTAGATGTAAGAGATCCTGAGTTCTTAAGACTCAAACTAGCACTACCAGAACTTACACCTCCTGATAAACCACCAGCTGCTGGCGTTAATACCGCTGTTATATCTCCGTTACCGTTTCCAGTACCTGCTCCAATTAAATTTCTTATTTCCGTAGCGGTAATTCCTGAATTAAGAGATGGTGCACTACCGTTAGATAAAATAGCAGGTGTACCAGTATCATTTACAACTCCTAAATTAGTTCTAGCTTGTGAAGCTGTTGTAGCACCTGTACCACCATTAGCAATTGCTACCGTTCCTGTAACATTTGCAGCAGTACCAGTTGTGTTTTGGTTCCAAGTTGGAACAGTACCAGTTAAACCAGAGTAGGCTACGTTTGTTGCTGTAGCGGCGTTACCTGTAGTATCAGCGGCTATTGTATCTCTTTGTTGTGTTACAAAAGTGTGAATTTGGTCAGCTGTTGCTAATCCACCTCCACCATTTACTATAGCTGCGGTTTTAGCTGCTAACTTGTTGCTGGTTATTCTTATTGTACTATTATCTACATTAACTTGTAAATTCGCTGCTCCTGAAGTTGTTCCCCCAGATAAACCTGAAGTGCTTGAGGTGTTTACTGCCGTAATATCTCCAGCGTTACCTGAAACACTAACCCAAGATCCTCCGTCGTAATATTTAACAGTGTTTGATCCTGTGTCGTAAATTATCTTACCTTCAACATTTGACGCTGAAGATGCTGTTGTTTTGTGAAGGATCGCGTTTTGTAATTCCGATACACTCCTTAAGTCTAAGTGATTTAAAAATGGTATTGCCATGTTTTTAGTTTAAATAAGCGTATCCGCTTTCTGCGGCCGCGAGATTAATGGTTAAGTTGTTTTTATCTACGTAGTCCACCCCAGCGAAGGCTCCTACGTTTTCATATACTTTGTCGCTGCTTGAAAATTTTAAGCTAACACTAGGGAATTTACCTAGGTTGTGAGGTATAGTCCATGTGGTTGATGCTGAATTTTGCCTCCACGCATAGGTTCTAGTTTGTGCATACACCGAGATGGCATATACTTTATCATAAGATATAACACCGTTACTTGACACAGGACTTAGCCCAACTGTGAAGTTGTCTTTTTTCTTTGGATTCTCGTTCAATGATGATACATCAAATACACCATAAACGTCCGGGGTTGCAACATCTACTAATAACACCCGTTTGCCTTCATACTCTGACAAAAAGTGTTTAACATCTTTATGAGCTAGCGTACGTCTGTTTAATTCTATAGAAGTAACCGTGCTTAAAGACTGACTATCTTTAGGGCCAGTAAAGCAACCCATTTCTGTTTTGTCCTTAAACTTCCAAGCGTGTTGTCCATTTACGTTAACAAAGCCCTCTGAAAAGAATCCTCCTAGGTCTGCTAGATTAAAGTTTTTTGTTACCGCTCCTGAAGAGTCTGTTCCTACTACTTTATCTGCGCTAGTAATATTTTTGTCTAACTTATACGATCCTATTCTAGCCATGTTGTTATTTTACTGTTCTATTTCTACTATCTCAAATGTGAAGGATAAAGCTAGTTCTCCGTCTATCGGCGTTATAGCCCCTGCTTCTGTTCCTACTACAGCTAAGTGCTCTCCTCTATACCACAAAGCCTTCTGCTCGTCAAATTTTACTATACCGTGCGGGAATGTACCGTTATCTACATCTGTTATAGAAAACAGCTTTTTATCTTCTGTGTAGTTGGTTATGTCGGATGAAACTCCTTGTTTAACTACTCCTATACCAAAATCTATACTTTCTCCTGGCTGTATGCTTAACGCTTGCCCTCCCATAAAAGCCCAAGTAACACTTATTAACCTTAGATCATTACCGGTTTTAAATATAGGTATTTGAGTAGGTCCTGTTACATTGCTTGTCCACTCCATATAGTCATAACCACCGCCTTGGGACGCTATATTGTTAACTAATCCATTTAAAACTATAAAGTTTCCAAACTTAGTGTAGTTTCGTAAATAATTTAAAGTAACTACGTCTTGGCCTGCAGTTGGATCATTAACTTTCTTTATTTGTCCACCGTAATTTAGGGTCATGTCTCCGTTTTGTAGACTTATTGCTTCAAGCACGTTTAATTCACCCTCTACACTAACTGTGCCGCCAAAAAATCCTGCACCGTCAATTGATATTTCATCTTGCCCAATAATTTTACCTTTAACACCTATACTCTGCTCAAAAGTGGCATCATCCTGTACTAGTAGTTGATCCTGTATGGTTACTCTATCTTGAAACTCTGCTACACCTCTTACTGTTAACTCTTCATGCACAATTAACGGACTGTATATGTTTGTTCTCCCATATACATCCAGCTTATCCCGCATGATTACTTGCTGTTTGAACTCTGCGTTCTCAGCAACTAGTGAACTTCTAAGTGTTGTAGCGCCTGCTACATCCAATTCGTTACCAATGTCTAGGTTATTACTACAAACAACATCTCCAACTAAAGTAGATTTGCCTAACACAGCGAGATCCTTATTTATTGTAGTATTACCTGCTATGGTTATAGCGCCGCCCAGTGGGGCAATGTCTTGAGATATTATAGAGTTAGTAATTCTTGTCCCTTCTGCTCGAAAAACAGGTAAATAGTAATCACTACCGTCTGGTTCAATAAATTTATCTATAACATACGATGCAATATCTCCTAAAAAGAAGTTTTTTGTAGTTAAGTCTGGACTATCTCCGTCTGTTCCAATTATTCTGTCTAAATCGGATACATTAGTATCAGCATGATAAGTAGGTATTCTAGCCATTTTGGTCGGTTGTTTGTTTATTATACTCGTTTACGAGTTTTTTTTAGTATTTTTTGCCTGATTCTCTCTTTGTGCCTAACCCATCGTTCCCTCTGTTCTGTTTAGGGGTCTCCCACCTCTTATTCTTGTGGTCCCAGTCCTTACCTTTGGCTTTACTGCCAGCGGCTCGACGACGTTTTTGGTTTTCAGCTTTCATTTTTCTCCTCCGTGGGGTCATCGCGTAAGCTTTGTCCCTAGCGGCCTTTCTACGACGCGCTGCAGGAGATAATTTTTGTGGCATAATCTTATTTTAGTGACATACTTTGTATGATTACGCTGTTTTCTGGTTTATTAAAAGTGACGATAGCTAGCTACTATTATATATAACAACCTACCGTCGCAAAATATTTAAAAAATACTTAGATATATAGAGGTAATGGGTTGCTACTATCAATTCACTGTCTACCACTAAAAGTAAAAGCGCTTTTGTTTTCCCAGCCCCGCCCACGTTTCACGTTTACGTTTGTATGATCCCAGCTTTGCGTATAGCATTAACATCAGCACAGCTCACAGGATCCTGGCTCGGGATTGCGCTTATCCAGGTCCAGCACAGCCACAGCTCCAGGCCACAGCGCGGCACAGCATCTGATCCTGATCCAGTCCAGCATGATCTCGCGCTCAGTTGTTTCTTACGGTATTGTTACGATACACCTACGATAATATATATGAATAACAAATAATAACAATAACAATAACAATAATAACTATGAGACAAATTAAATTTCACCACAATGTATGGATCAATCTAGCGCTAAACGTTTACGCTGTAACAATGACAACAGCAGTCGGGATCGGGATCCTTGCGATCGTAACCAATCTGATCATGGGTAACGTGCCAACATCATTCGGGATCTATGGATAGCCTGATGACACAGATCACAGACATCGGGATCGGGATCATATTCGCGGTCTTGCTGCTGGCTGCTGGCTACATGACAGTACAGTCCAACAAACAGAATAAACATTAACCTTAAACCTTTTAACATGCTTGTAAGAATAGATACAAAGAACTGGCGCGGCAATTACAACAGTCGCGTGCTCGAATTCAAAACTGATCAGCACCTCAGCAATTATCTGCGCGTGTGCTATCGTGATGAGTCCACGAGCAAAGTCATCGGGACCGAGATCCTGGAGCGCTGAACTGATCATGACCTGATCTGATCCTGGTTCTGCATTGCATTTAGACTGCGTGAGCTTTACTCGTAAGTCGGAACCATACAGCTTTACAGCCTGATCCTGTGATACGATCGGAAGAGTATACTCCGTCACACCGTGTATAGCATGTATAGCACTTACAATACTCTACAAACTTAATACGATATCAAAACGATAATATATATGTAACAAATAAAAACAAATATAAAATGTCTAATACAATCTTTAAAAACAAAACTTTCTTTCAAATTTATTATTGCTCAAATCACAAAATGTATGATTTTACAATATTCAATTCAAACACAAAAGAAGTTATCTATCATTACCACTTTTCAAATCTAAATGATATAAACAAATTAATACAACAATATAAATAAAACTAAATAATATGAACAGAATTGAACAACTAATAGTATCCAGATATCCTGGACATTTATCCGAGATCCTAGATCAGATCGAGATCATGAAACTGGACTACGACCAGGAACAATTCCTCGAGGAGGATATACTTGAAAGTATACTACTTGAATTAGATATAATCTAAATAAACTTACAAACTTAACACGTCTAGTATACGATAATATAAATGTAACAAATAAATAATAACTTAATAAATATAAAATCTTATGAATTCTATTAAACTAAATGAAACAATTTCTAAACTATCTAAAGAAGAACTAAATGAAATCTTCCCACCTATTGAAAGAAAAAACTTTGTAGTAAGAAAATCTTGGTATGGTCGTAATCAAATTATAACCTTTGTTAACAACAAAAATCAAAAGATTACTTACAATCATGATGAAGTACTTAAAGTAATGTTACCTAAACTAAACATCATGCCTTGTTGGATTAAAAGAGGTTATTGGTCTCAATCTACCGATATGCCATCTAATGTTAGAAATACAGTAATTGAAAGAATTGACTTAGAGGAAGTAAAGTAATCTAAGTCTAACCTCAACGGGTGACTGTCCGAACCTATGGCTTTGAAGCAGGCTTAACTGGGCAGGGTAAATACACTGAGGGATCCACCACTTAATACGCATCGTAACTGAGGTGTATAGCAACCACCTATAACACAGTCAAATTTTAGGTATTTGATCTTAAATCGGTATGCGACGATAGCTTCTTATTATATTTACTTAATACCCTATTGTCACACTATTTTTGAAAATAATTTATTTAGGTACTTAGAGGTTGAGGACAATACCTGTACTACTATTTTAACTCACAAACAAAGTATATACTTTTTACAATATAAATACGAATACCAAACGATAATATATATGAATAATAAAAATACTAATAACAATGTCTACACAATCTACCGACTTACTAAAAATATCTTATAATCTATTCGATAAACACTATACTAAATTAACCGACGAACAGCGTTCTAAAGTATGGGATATCTACTACGATTTCTATTAATCTTAAAAATACTAATTATGCAATTTATACTAAAATGTCCTAACGGAAAACGGATCGATATGTCTACCGATGTATTACGGCAAATGACGGGTGAAATAACTCGAGACGAAGTCAACGAAAGAATTGAATTTTATAAATCTACAAATACTAAATAATATGAGTGAACACGGATTTAATAGCGAACAAGAATATGAAGAATACGCACAGTTAATGTGGTTAATAAATAATAATAAATAAAGAAATATGAGTAAAAATGTACAATTCATCGATGACCTATGCGAACTAATGGGTGGTGACCGATTCTTCTTGTGTGATCAGTATTGCCAAGATGACTTATTCGAAATGCAAGATCGGATAGCGAAACACATTGCAAACAGTGCAAATGACGGACTTGGGTTAGCTAAGTTTATGGTGTCAAAATTTCCATCAACCTTTACAACTGAATAGATATGGAATTATGTGAAAATATTACCGTAAACGGTTGGGATTTTGAACTAGTAGAGAATGACGTAGACGATGTGTTCTACCAATGTAGAGGCGAAGTAATGTACGACGACGAACACGATGAAATGCCAGAACCAAGTCTTTGGCGAGCAGCGGAACGGTTAGAAGAAATACTAACTAAAGACGGATTAAAAGTATATGCCGGTCACAGTGAGAAAGGCTGGGTTGAAGTAACAATAAATATGAACAAGTAATATGAGAAATATAAAACTTACCGACGGTGATTGTACCTTTGTACACTATGTACTAAGAATGTACGCTAATCAAACAGACAATTTGGATCAGGACGATAAAGAAGAAATATACGAAGTAGCAAATAAATTTAAATAATATGAAAAATACTAAATTCTACTGGAATCCCGAAACAATCGAATACTATGTCGACCTATATGACCTCAACGGCTTTGCTTCCGTTGCTATAAGAGTACTAGACTTTGTAACTAACGAATGTAGTTTAGAAGATGGCGAAACCACTGAGCAATTATTTGCTTCTCTAATGACTCAAATTGAAAATAATATACAATACTAATACGATCACTTAACGATAATATAATTGTAATAAATAAATAACTAACAATGAATTTAACTTGGGACGAAACTAAAGAAATCGCTAATCGCTTAGATGAGATAATAGGTAACAATTTCCACGACGCTATGTACAATGTTATATGGCAACGGGAGAGTGACGAAGAAGTTGAAGTCAGTGACGAAGATATACTAGCAATTAAAGAACAATTAAAACGAATACTATGATGACAATGAAAGAAGCGTGTGAATACGTTAAAAACGCCCGAATAGCGAAAGCTAAAAAGCATAGAATAGAAGTAACTAGAGGTGATCTATGTAGCGGATTAACCGATAAAGAGTACAAAAAGTACCAAGTAAAAGCCAAAGGAGCGGGTAGTAAGGGTAGATCTTACTCTCACACTAAGCTCTGGGAAGCTCAGAACAGATCGGAACGTATTCATACTTTCTATCATAGTAGATAAATTTACAAAGTCAATACGACCTACAAACGATAATATAAATGTAACAAATAAAATAATATATATGCAGAAATTTAAAATATCCACTGACAAAACTATTAAACTAGGTAATGTAAAGTACAAATGCTATACAGTCGGTAATTTGCCTCCACTATTCGCCTTCAAATACAATGAAGAAACCGATAAAGACGGTATATACCAATGGTTTAACTATAAAGGCCTTACTTATGTCCAAGTTTAAAGACTACCCTGCCGACCAGATCGCAGCGAAACTGGCGCAGATAGATGAATTCGAGAAAAAATATAAACCTAATACAACGTCAACAGCGTGGCGTAAATGGTGTACCGATCCGGAGTACCGCAAACGCGAGTGGCAACTACGACAAAATGTCGCTAAAAGTATAGGTGCAAATACAAATGTAAATTATTATACTAAACCATTAAGTAACACATGGAATTAATTAAAGTAACTAAAGATGGAGCTCTACATTTTAAATTGAGTGATGGACGAATTGGTGCAACCTATCCTAGCGGTCACGTAAGAGTATCTACCAAACAAGATAACTATTACCATAAAAAACCGCTAATGTACCAAATAACCAAGCAAACAAAGCATTGGTATAAACCAAACAGCGAATACGGCTACAATTGGGTAAGATCATTAATACCTAATCATTCCGATCGCATAAGAAGATTATTAGAATTTAACAATAAAAACTGTAAGTAATGAAAAAAGTAAGAAAATTTAGTCATTTAGTTATCGCAAAAATAACTAAGTACCACAAAGCGTTTTATGAATTTATGGGTCCTATGCCTAATGAAACTAAGTGGTAATGAGTGATTCAGTAAAAAAGTATTACGAAATACTAGAGGACGGTGGATTCCCCGCTGTACCAGTAAGTAAGCGAGAACTACACGAAGCTTTCTTGTTCAACCTTGAATGCTACGATAGACAAATAATAGATAGAGAAGACTTTATTAACGCAATGGAAGATTATATGTATGGGTAAAATGAAAGAATTAGACGATATCGCTGAAGGAATAGCGGACGTCACTATGGAATTAATGTATGACAGTATTGACTGGCAATTAGCGGACTTTGATCAAGAAGGTGATGACTACAATGCTATACACGGTGAAGTTATGTTCCGAGCGATCGAGAAAATGTACTTCGCTATTAAAAAGAATTATTATGAAGAATAAGATAATATATATAGACATGGACGGCGTCCTGGTTGATCTACAAACCGAACTAAATAGAACAGGTTGGCACCAACACATATTTAAAGACTTACAACCCATAGGTTATGCGGTTGAGGCATTTAAAAAGTTATGCGAAACCGACGGTCTTGATGTATATATATTATCCACTGCGCCGTGGGGTATGCCTAAATCTTGGACTCATAAGAGAATGTGGGTAAGTAAACACTTAGGTAAACACGCTTATAAAAAGTTGATCCTATCTAACCACAAAAACTTATTAAGTGGCGATTATTTGATCGACGACAGAACGGCTAACGGCGCTGGTGAGTTCGGTGGTGAACTTATACAATTCGGTACTGATAAATTTCCTGATTGGACAAGTGTATTAAATTATTTACAAAAGCAACACGAAGCATTATCGATAATATAAATGTAACAAATAAAAATAAAATATTATGTATTGTAAATGCGGAGTTGAAGTTCATCCGATCAGGATAGAGTATGGTTATAAAACATGTGTACCTTGTAGCACTGTTCAAGATTATAGTTATGTACCAATAATAGAACATAAAACTGGTAATACAATACAGATAGTTAGTCAAGAACTAAGTGCCTTAGTGCATAAATCTTGGCGAAGACGCTAGACGAGTAGCTTAATTAGACACATAGGAACTCAGGGAGGAGATACGTGTGTACATAAGTGAATAGCTAGTGGCAGAGTTTTACGGTATATGGCTCTATAGAAAATACGAAAACCGATGCTAGATGGCAAGGCAGGAGGGTAATCGCGGCGATAAGTTCATGCGGTTGTTTTCAGAGGCCGATTCTAGCGGCAACTAGGTAGGTTTACTACTGACGAGTATGAGGTTCGAATCCTCACTAGTTACAACAGGGGGTGACCTGGTATTGACGTGGTGTAAAGCCCTATATGGGAAACACTGCGGAAGAGAGTTCGAATCTCTCCACCTCCACTAATTAAAATTAAATATTATGGATATAAAGAATTTCATTAAACAAGAGTATCAAATGCTCGATCGAGGTATTGTGGCTACGCCTACCGAAGATTATTTAGAAGCCTTCACTAAGGCAAATAACGGTACAAACGACTTTTTACTAATGCAAATGGCGAAAAACTTTGGCTACAAATTAGCCTTAGAAAACTTTGAAGACATTTACAAACAAAACACGAACAATAAACGATAATATAATAAACAAAAACAATTATGAGTAGACTAACAATTTATCAAAGGCTAAAGCCAGAAATCAAAGAAGCATTACATTCACCTGAAAACGAAAAGTATCAAGCAAGTATAGACTCTATAGTCAACGCTTTATCAAGTACTGAGTTCTATAGTGAATTAAAAATTAGCGACGTTAGCTCGCTATACACATTTACCCATCTAGAATTTTATAAAGTTTCAGCGTGGGATTTCAAATATGGTGAAAACATTTTAATAAAACAAGAATAATATGACTAAAGAACAATTAGAATTAAAAGTAAAAGAGTTAACCGCTGCGTTAACGCAATTCGAAACCGATCAAACAGCACTTGCTAAGCAATTACAAGAAGCTAAAGTACAGCTCGCTGATGTAAACAAACCTGTAATATCTGTAGAAATACGAGATCAAATACGTGAAGCCGTGTGCGAAGGTATACGAGGCTATCAATTCGATAATGCCGACAACTACGATATTGACTTTGAATTAAACTACGATAATAGAGTAGAAGTGTCTAACATAGAATTCAACTACACAGATGATCTTGAAGAAAACATTTGCAGTGAAATTGAAGACTTATTCAGAATAGATGGCGATGACGAAGATTAAAGAACAAACAATACCTAAATGGTTTAAAGGTATGATCTACGATAAAGGTGAAGAAGTTACTAATAAATTTAGTGGCGAAAGCTTTAACCTAAACGGTATTGAGCTATCTATGTATGATTTTATAATGGGTAGCCAATACGTGTTTGAAGTAGCACCTAAGACGGTAACAACAAAACAAATTAACGACTTCCATAAAGCACTCAACTGGTTTCGCAAGAACAATGTTGAAGCTTATATGGTATTATTAGACTAATATGAATTTACTAACACAAAACTCTAAACTAAAGAAAACATCCAAAAGCCTTAATCTAAGGGTATTTAATTTCGGCATTCCCGCATATAAATCTGCGAGCGGTAAATTAACGTGCCCTATGGCGGATGCCTGTGTTAAATTCTGTTATGCTAAGAAAGGAGCATATATATGGAGTAACGTAAAGCCGGCGTTTGAGAAACGATACGAGCTAACCAAGACCGATGAGTTTATTGATGCAATGAATACTGAGATAAAACGTAAAAAACCAGATTACGTAAGAGTCCATGATAGCGGAGACTACTACTCACCCGCATATCTAAAAAAGTGGATTCAAATTGCTATACACAACCCAGACGTACGGTTTTACAGTTACACCAATATGGTAGATATGATCTTAAAAACTTCATTACCAGACAATTACGATATTATATTCAGTGATTCAGGTAAACAAAAACATTTAATAAATGAAAGAAAACACCGACACACCAAAATATTTTCTAGTAATAGCGATCTTATATCTGCTGGTTATACTGACGCTTCTTCAGTAGATTTGTATGCTACTAGGTGGTTTAATAAAACAAATAAAGTAGGTTTAGTATTTCATTAACTTACAAAATAAACACGAATGTAAAACGATAATAATAACAAATAAAAACAATTAAATTTATGAACAAATTAATTCTACCAAAACAAATTGTACAGGTTAACTCCACTGCAATTCAAAACGCTATCTATGAGTATTCAAGTTATCGTTTAAAACTACAGTTTAACAACGGTCAATCGTACAATTACCACAAAGTGCCGAACCACGTGTTCGAAGGCCTACGTACTTCTGAGTCTAAGGGTAAATTTATTAACAAGTATGTACTACCTGTATATAAATTCTCTTACGCTTAATGAGTGAAGGCGAGCTAGATAAACTAGCAGTTAAGATTGCGGATCTCGTTTTTAACGCTTTAATTGAAAAGCAAAAAGAATGGGATCTGCAGTTTACTAACGATGTAAATACTATGTTTTCGGGCAATGACTTACTACATGCGTCAGAAGAAGAGTTGTTATTAGCTGAATTAGCTAGACTTATGACTCTTTTAACGCAGTATGAAGAGCGCGAACAATATGAAAAAGCAGCAATAATAAATAATAAAATAAAAAAAATAGAAACTAAACTAAATAAATTATGATAAAACCAATGCTCGCATACAAAGTAGACAAAAAACCTGTCGACTGGTCCGAGAAAGTATTCATGCAACCTAAGCTTGACGGCGTACGTTGCGTAATCTCTAAAGACGGTGCGTTCTCGCGTACAGGCAAACCGTGGCTAAACATTGACCACATATTATCCAATCTTAAGCCAGTGTTTAAGCAATACCCTGATTTAATACTCGACGGCGAATTATACAACCACGACCTAAAAAGTGATTTCGAAAAAATCATTTCACTTGTTCGTAAAACCAAACCAACCGCTGTTGATCGTGTCGAATCCTGTGATCTCGTGCAATTCCATTGCTACGATTATATCGATACCTCAGCTAAGTTTGAAGAGCGTATGAAATTTTTGTCTACTGCAGCATTGTATTCTTATTGTGTTAAGTATGTACCAACACATCCTGTTGCAACCCGTGATCTAGCGAATGCTATACACGAAAACTGGCTTGACGAAGGCTACGAAGGCTCTATTTTGCGTTTAAACGGTGTTTACGAGTGTAAACGATCTTATAACCTACAAAAGTTTAAAGATTTTCACGATACCGAGGCGACAATAGTAGGCTATGTACCCGGTAAAGGCAAATTTACTGGCTTAATCGGTAAGTTTCTAATGTGTGACGACGATGGTATTGAGTTCGGCTGCCCTATCGGCAAAGGCTACAACTTTCAAGACCGCCGTGACATACTAAACAATGTTGACGACTATATTGGCAAACGTGCAACGTTCACTTATTTCGAGCGTACTAAAGCTAATAGTTATCGCCACCCTCTGTATAAAACTTTACGTAACTATGAATAAATTAATATGGCAACTATACAACGAAAACAGAATAAGCGAGGAAGTAGCCCACCTCTTATTAGACAAACATTATAATAGAGTTAATAATAAAAGATATAAATAGATGAATATATTTTATTTACACCCAGACCCCGCTAAAGCTGCTAGTTTCTTTTATGACAAGCACAAAGTAAAAATGATCTTAGAGTCAGCTCAAATGTTATGCACAGCTCACCACGTATTTAACAACGGTGATAATGTACCATACAAAAAAGCGCATCTTAATCACCCAAGTACTATATGGGTAAGAGAAAGTGTACACCATTACAACTGGCTCTATGATCACATGCTTGCACTCGGTCGGGAATATACAAACAGATACAATAAACATCACCTCAGCATTGCTAAGTGTCGTGAGGCTTTAATGTATCCACCAAGTGGAATCCCGGACAACGGATTTGTTGAACCACCACAATGTATGCCCGACGAATACAAAGAATCTAGTAGCTTAGCTGCGTACTGGAATTATTACGAACAAGACAAACATAAAGTAAAAAATAAAAATGAGCAAAAAATTATACGACCACATTACATCAACGAATTATGCGAACATTAATACGAAAATTAAAAAAGAACAGAAGAAAAGTAAAGCACGTAAAGTTTCTAGAAAACAGAATACTACTACTTCATAATGAGATAGTGACTGCGTCATTCAAAGGAGAATATAGTTATAATAAAAACATAACTGTTTTGTATGGCAACATAGAAAATAAAGCAAAGCTTTTAAGAAAGTACAACAGAAGATTAAAGATTTTAATCTACTAATGTGACGATAGCTAATATATAATTAATAGTAAGAACCTAATGTCATACTACGACCGAAATACCAAATACCTAGATAAGCATCGTATAATATATAGATGTTTTCCGTGGTCAGACAAGCCAACAAAAACCTATGAATGGGGTTGGCACTATGAAAACGGAACGCACCAATGCTATACACTATTCAACTCGCGCGCTAAAATAACTACATATAAGAGTCTTAAATGGCATTTGTATGTATTATGGTATCTTAATCCACAACTGGACCAAGAGAGCTTTAATTCTATCGCAGAGCACGTGTGCAACAAGAGATCGGGATTTGTTACTTTTAAAGTTTCAAACAACCTAATGCAAAGCATGGTATACGATGTATCTCTTATGGATTTAGAGCGACCTCCGCCAAACAAGCTACGTAAAGTAATATTTAAAGACTTTACAGGACTTGATATGCGACAAAAGCTATCTATAGTAGGAAAGTTGATCGGTCGTAAAAGTATAACCGAAAATGAAATATATGACGCTATGCTATTAATTAACGATTGTGGCATTAAAATAACAGTAGCTAGACTTGCAGAAAATTTAGGTTGTTCCACTAGAACTATATATAGAAACATGGGCAATGAACTTAAAAAAGAAAAAGAACTACTTAATCAACAAGCGGATCCGTTTACAAAATAAACACGATCTTGTTTCGATAATAAAAATATGAAAAAATATAACATACAAAACTACATAAGATACAAAGAGGATCTAAAGACTTCTATATGTAACCTAGAGGGTAAGTTTTATGACGAATATACTAGAGATGAATTAATTGTAAAGTTTTTACCATTAGTAGAGAATCTAGCTAGAAAGTTTTCCACGAGTGACCAAGCATCCGGTGTCTTAAGTATTAACGACTTAATACAAGAAGGTAGTAGAGGTTTAGTGCTAGCGGTTGACAAATTAGAATGGACTAAACTTAATGACTCTGAAGATATTGAAAAAACACTTAAAAGCTTTTTTAGTAAAAGAATTAAAGGAGCAATTAGACGTGCAATAGATATTAACAGAGGTGATATACGTATACCTGAACATAAACTAAATGAAATTAGAAAAAATCCAAAAGACGAAAAAATCGTTACAATGTTTTTTAATTCGATATTTTCTAGTATTGACGTTAACTTTAATACTAACGAAGAAAACCCTTTGTTTCAAGTACCAGACGAATCAGAGCCTTATAACATAGCTATACTAAATACTTACTTGCTAAGTTTAATGAAGCAACATTTGAACGAGCAACAATATCATGTACTACGTTTAAGCTTTGGTTTAGATACCGATAAAATGTCTGCTAATGATATAGCTAAGTTTTTAGGTATGAGTATGGACACTGCAAATGTGCGTGTTTCTCAGATTAAAAAAGAGGCAATAGATAAACTAATCGCTAACACTGACGCAAACCAAGTGATTGATTATCTTTAACTTATGAATAAAATGTGTAATTATATTAATATACCAAAACAAAAACCTTATGACCTTAAATAAAAAACTGGCAACTATCCAGACAAAGTTTAAATCGAAAAAAAGTAGATTTAATTCATTCGGCAAATACAACTTCAGATCAGCCGAAGACATCCTAGAAGCAACAAAACCCTATCTATTAGAGTTAGGAGTAACTGTTACAATTAATGAAAAGTTAATTGCTAGCGACCCATTCCCTATATTGGAATCAACAGCTACAATAAGTGACGGCGATGCAGATCTTGCTATACACGCTAAAGCCATTGTTGGTATTGATCTTCAGCAAAAAGGTATGCAAATGCCTCAAAAGTTTGGTAGTGCTTCTAGTTATGGGAAAAAGTATGCTCTTGGAAATTTATTTCTAATCGACGATACTGCAGATAGTGATGCTACAAACTCACACGGAAAAGCTTCCGCGGCTAAAAACAAAGAAACCTTAACCTCTAAGAAAGATCCAGCTTTTAGCAAAGCGATCGATTATGTAAAAGCAGGTGGTAAAATTGAAGCCATAAAAGCTAAGTATTCTCTATCAAAAGAAATAGAGGCAGAATTAAAAACACTATAAATGGACGATAAAGTAGCTATTGAAAAATTAAGAGAAGATGAAAACTACTATGGTAAGTTTGGAAAACAATACTTATCAAATAGTGACATCTCAACCTTAATGACAAATCCTTTAGCGCTAGGTACTCCAATGAAACCATCATCAGCATTTTTAGTTGGTGGTTACTTTCACACGGCTATTCTTGAACCAGACAAGTTAAAGAAGTATAGGATAGTAGAAAGTTCAACAAGGAATACTAAAGCGTATAGAGAGATCTCAGGCGGAGAGCTATGTCTTCTACAAAAAGAGGTAGATCAAATTGATTTAATGACGGACAAGTTAATGGAAAACGATGTCTGCAGAGGATTAATAAGAGGCTCCAAAGTAGATTATGAACAGCCTGGGATTACTGAGTTAGAGGGATTGAAATGGAAAGGCAAAGCGGATATTGTAAATCACGAAGAAGGTTTAGTAATTGATTTAAAAACCACCGGAGATATTACAAAATTCCGTAGCTCAGCATGGAGATACAATTATGACTCGCAAGCTTATATTTATAGTAAACTATTTGGCTACGAGATGTTATTCATAGTAATGGATAAAACAACTCATCAAATAGGAATATTTGATTGCTCTCCTGAGTTTTATCAGCGTGGAGCAGACAAAGTTCAACAGGCAGCAGAACAATACAAGCTGTTTTACAATAACCCGGATTTCGATCCAAACAATTATTTTATTAACAAAACCCTTTAAACTTAAACAAAATGGGAAGAACCAGAAAACCAGTAACAAAAGTATGTACCGTAACGGGATTAAGAACTGAAATTACAAACTTTTACACAAACCAAAACCATGTAAAAGCCGTAGACAACTTAAGGCGGAATAGCGGCGCAACCAAACAACAGTTGCAAAGAATGTTTAATCAAGTAAATCAATATTAAGAATGGCAAGTATTATTAAAGCGAGTATCAATCTAAACGAGATACCAAAAGACAAAATCATTATTGGAAAGAAAGGTAAGTATTTACCTGTGACTATTACTATCAATGATGAAGTAGATCAATTTGGGAATCAAGGTCCGATTGTTGTAGCACAAACAAAGGAAGAGCGTGAAGCTAAGCAAGGTAAAACTTATTTAGGAAATGTTCAAGTAGTATGGACTAACGGTGATAATGTTCCCGCTGCTCCAAGGCAAGACCAACCAGCTCAGGCAGCTCCGGCTCCTGCGCCTGCAGATGATCTACCGTTTTAATGCATTATAAAAACAACGGCGAACTGGCGTGTCAAATGTGTCACGCTGGTATGTCGCAAGAAGAAATAGATTTTTGCGATATATGTCCAGAATGCAGAGACGGGGATTAACAATTAAATTAAATTAAATGCAGACATTAGAGATCAATGGATTTGTTATTGACGAGTTCAATATACATAAGCTTGAAGAGGGAAAGAAACAAGGCACATGCCCTGTATGTTCTCACGATAGAAAACCCAAGAATCAAAAGGCAAAGTGTGCGTCTTACGATTGGGAACGGGGTCTCGGTACTTGTCATAATTGTAATACATCATTTCAATTGCATACTTATCAACGTAAAGGTAAAGCTGAAAAGGTATATATTAAACCTGAGCAGCCTGATCCGGAACATCCTGATAAGTCGTTTGCTATACGCGATCAAGTAATTGAGTGGTTTAAAACTCGTGGTATATCTCAGGAAACTCTCTTCGATCTAAAGATTGGAGAGGGCCCTGAATATATGCCTCAGACCGGTAAAACCGAGAATGTAATAAAGTTCAATTATTTTATGGGCGG
>Ga0233402_1000002_pt1 | contig 132147 bp, 185 predicted proteins | sample 54DmetaG_FD_182705 | JGI IMG/M metagenome (GOLD analysis project Ga0233402, IMG submission 182705) | Seawater microbial communities from Monterey Bay, California, United States - 54D | ecosystem: Environmental > Aquatic > Marine > Coastal | place: USA: California | collected 2016-11-11 | reverse complement strand
TATTCCCTCATAACTGAAGACCAGAAAATTGAGTTACAGTAAATCTACCTTTCTTTTTACCCATATCTTCTTTATCCATAACAACATTTGTTACTTCATGACTTATAAAAGAAGGAAAGATTACTGCTCTATTTGATATACATTCAATTTCTTGCACAACATTATCATTTTGATCTCTTAAAATAAGGTTACCTCCACTAAAAGCTTTTGGTTCATCATATAGCCAAGTAAGAGTAGTGAATACAGCTTTATCACTATGTGGTTTATAGTAAGAAGAGTCTTCATAATAGCTTACTAATAGTGATTCACAATCTGTATCTCGGAGATAGTTATAGATTGGATCCGTTGAAATTAAAAAATCAATAATACTATATAGCTTTTCTCTAGCTTTAAATATTACGCTATCATTATAATTAAAAAAGAACTCACGAACAAATACAGCTTTATTATTTTTTAAAAAACCACCATTAGCATCTGTGGCCGAACCTGATTCTGATGGATCACGGCCATAATTAATTAAAAATTTACATTCTTCAAGAGTAGCTGCATATTCTTCTTTATCATACCATTCATCGATTACGACTGCGACGTTATTATCTACTTGAATTGGATTAGCAATAGCCATTTATATCACACCTTTTTAAGAATTCCAACACCGCACGTAGTGTTTTCGGGTCCAAAATAATCAATGTATTTATTATCTAATACTAGTTCAGTCCTTCGACGGGCATAAAGTGATAAGAACTCAGAATATTTTTTTCTTTCTTTATGTGCCATGTCTTCAATTATAATATAATCTTCGGGCTTTAAAAAGTCAAAAATATAGTTTACTACTTGGGCCCAATTTTGATGAGAGTCTTCAATAAGTAATGTTCTACCCTTTAAGCTTTTAAATAGGCTTTCATATACTTTGTATGTTTGAATATTGTTATTATCAGCGTACATGTGAGAATCTTTATTCTTAATATCAAATGAATAAATGTTAGTAGTTAAACCATAGGCACTACACATTGTATTTAAATAGTTAACGTGAGCACCATTCCATGTTCCAAGATCAATAATATTATCAGGCTTTAAATCCCATAGTATCATTTGATACAGAGCTAGCTCCGCGGGAGTTTTCAGAATTGGCTGGCCCTTCCATGTCAAAGGTTCTACCATACCATTTGCTAACGCGCGGTCTGACATAGCAAGATTTTGTCTTTCAAGCTTACGATCATCTAAAGATGTAAAACGCGGTGTGATACTCTTTTGAAGTAAGTTATAAAAGTACACTTGCCCATCATTCCACAATACACTATTCGCGTGATATTCTTCTGGTTGATTCCAATTTTCTCCAAAAAATTGATCAAATGTGTTGATATACCATTCAAGCTGTTGAGTACTAAAAAGTCTCATACCATCATAATTTGGAGATTTATTTAAATATTCTACAATTTGGTGTCTTTTAATCATTCAATTAATCCCATAGTCCTTCATAATACTTACCAAATAAACGAAAGCCATTTGATATACGTTCTTGTTCTACTTGCATGCCTTCCATATCCCATTTATTATATTCATAGTATTGTGATTCCCAATCATCAGTATTCTTTTGTTTAAACGCATAAATCATTTCATCTAATACATATTCCCAACGTGCGAAATGAGTATCATCAGTACCATACTCATCTTGTTCCTTTGGACGAAGATCCTTTGGACAATCATCAGGATCTACATAGGGTGCACCATGTTTAGAGTCTTTAATTTGTTTTAACATAGGCAATATAATCAATGCAAGAGTATCATCCATAGACCATGTATCATAACGATCAATACGGATTTTTATTTTACGTTGCTTACGTTCTAAATATAGATTAATACTATAGTCATATATCCATTGAAGAGTATCTTCTAGACGTTCAAGAAAGTATTCTCGCAATGGTGCAACCTTATTGATTAAACCCTTTGATCCGTACTCAGGCCAATCCAGACCATAATGCTTATTCATATAATTGCTATGTACGTTACTTGTCAAGCAGTTTTTATATGGTCCAATATTAACTTTCATATTATTCTCCTGTCCAATAAGAACGAATATTTCCAGCAATACTGATTCTAGTAGAATCAGAATAGAATGGATATACCTGGTGCCGGTGGTTTGATCTAAATATTAAAATATTATTTTCAGAAGGATTTAATAACTTTGTTTCTGAAGTTATTTCAGAGTTAAACTGAATTAAACCTCGAGTTTGAAGATTTCCATGAGCATTTTTATGCTCATTTCGAATTTCTTCTGGAATAGAAGCATAAATTACAAATGAGAACTCGCCAGCATGGCTATGAGTAGGATTAAATTCATATTGTTTTTGATAGTTAACCCATAGCTCATATCCCGGAGTGCTGGGGGCTTTAATGGAAATATCCGTGATTTTAACATTTAAAGCCTTACTTAAATGGTCTATCAATTCTATTTCAACAGCTCTTATAGCTTCGGGATTATTTACTCTGAACTCATTACGAATATCACCAGCCAATTGATGATTAAAATTTGTACTAAAATCATTTAAGCATAAGTCTTTAATGTCTAAATTTTCGATATTAGAAATATAGATCTTATCATAAAATTGTGATGCATAATCATAAGACTCAACAAAGTGATTTGAATCTGTTTTTTTTAAAAGTTCGTTTACGTCAACAACTCTAGTCATTTTTAAATCCTATTGTTTTCTACAAATTTGCCATCAACTACTTCATAGCGTTTAACAGTAGTACAATTAGTTCTTATATAAGATCTTCCACCATCAATCATATTGCCATTATCAAGTGTCTTAGAGTCCCATCTATGTTCTGAATAATGTAGGTTTCCCTTCTCATCTTCAATACAATGAAACACTAGATCCTCAATAGTATCAGCATTCATGATTTGAACGTTCTTACCATAATGTAAATAGAGTCCAAAGTAACGATTACCGAAGATCGGATGTGGAGTCTCACGATAGAATACATCAGCGGCAAAAGTGGCGCGAGAGTTTGTAGCAGAAGTGCATACGTATTTAACTTCTACTCCATCCTTTTTACTATAATGGTCTTCCATTTTAAGGGTATCAAATATTGGATTATGTACTATCATAACTATATCTCCATCATAAAGCTTTTAAACGCAATTGCATCATCATTTAGCTCAAAATGAAATGTATGTTCATATACATTACTCCAAGACGACATTGACCATTGATGCCGAGGTAAATTCTTTCGACACCAAGTTTTACATTTATCGGCATGATCGGAATGTATAGGAACAGAACTTCCAGGAAGCCATTTTAACTTATATTCATGAGTCTCAACGGGAGTCATTTTTCTTACTCTCTTCATACTCTTTATGTGCATTATTATGTTGAATACGATAAAAGCTTTGAACTTCTTTTAACATCTTTAGCTCAGCAATAGTATCCTTTGCTGGACCAGAAGTACTTACTAAATAAGCTTCTAAAAACTCAATCTCACGTTCGACCTGATTCAACTTCGTACGAATCGATGAAAGCTTTTCGGTAGGATTTATCATGACATATTCCTTTTGTTTCCCAAAATTGAAGTACCTTTTCTGCTTCAGAAAGGGATCTCTTCGAAGGATTTCGAATAAGCCACGCATGCAGGTCGATCTTTACGAGTTGATCCATTGTATAGTTCACCATTTACTTCTCTCCATATTGATGCTTGAGAACGTCCATGAGCTCGAATAAATTTAGCAAGGCTCATTTCAGTAGCGTCTTCTTGCATTTCCATAACCCAGTTACCCATCTTACTCATATCGTTTCTCCGTCTCTGATAATATATCTATTATACAATAAAAAAGGGGTTTTGTAAACCCCTTAATTATATCTTTGTTTAAATTTTTCGATATTTTCTAGAGATCCAGAGACCGTGATATTTGGATTTCCACCACCAGGTCCAATTGGAATGAATTGGTCGATGGTAAGGTTATGTTGGAAAATAAGTAGTAGGAAATCCTGTACAGGGCAATCCCAAGCAATGTCAAAGTTATAAGTCATAATCGTTTCTCCTCGTTGATTACCATATAACTATACCATAAAAAAAGAGGGATGTAAACCCCTCTTTTTCATTTTTTTATATTTTTTTTAACTTAGAAGTTAAAAGATAAGCCAACCGTAATATCTGTACGCGCTTCTGTCTCAAAGTTATAACCTACACCGGTGTAGATTTCTACGCCAGTCGCTAAGTCTTTACGTGCTTCAAGGTCTAATACTGGCTTAACATCGCCAAATACAAACTTATCATCGTAGATATTGATTAGGCTACTTGCTGTAAGATCTACATCTACTGGAGTAACTGTGTAACCAATTGTAGGCTCAAGAGTAACTAACATGTTCTCTGCGTCTACGTTATATTCTGCTACTGCTTCACCACCAGCGGTTAGGCCCAGACCTAGGTCTGCTGCGGATGCTGATGTTGCTGCTAATGTTGCTACAGCGGCGATAACTAATTTCATTTGTAAGTCCTTTACTTTTACATTACGAATTATATATTATTAAAACCGCGTAATGTTACACCAGCATAACATAAAGAACCTTAATGTGTCATCTATGTTACACTATGCATATACACCATTAAATTGCTGAGTGCACTTAACAAATGTAGTACACTTACTTAAACGCTTTAGTTTGTCAGCACCCACATAAGTACAAGTGGACCTAATACCACCCAAGAGATCTTGAATAGTATTTCCCACTGCTCCTCGGTAAGGGACAAGAACTTCTCTTCCTTCACTACTTCTATACTCCTTGAGTCCACCAAAATGTTTGTCATTTGCAGCGGCTGAACTCATACCATAGAACTGCACAAACTTTTTTTCTTCAATAACACGTCGACGATTTTCTAAATGACTACCAACTTCATATTCTATTTGATCGGTTTCATAAAACTTGGTAATGACATCTCCACCACCTTCGTCATGTCCGGCAAGCATACCACCAAGCATTACAAAATCTGCCCCAGCTGCAAATGCTTTAGCTACATCGCCAGGACAAGTGCAGCCACCATCCGCAATGATATGGCCACCAAGACCATGAGCAGCATCAGCGCACTCAATAACAGCGGAAAGCTGAGGGTAACCAACACCAGTTTGGATCCGTGTTGTACAAACACTTCCAGGGCCGATGCCAACTTTAACAATATCTGCGCCATTTAGTATCAACTCCTGTGTTTGATCTGCTGTAACAACGTTACCTGCAATAATAACTACTGCGGGATAGTTTATGCGAAAATGTTTAATAAAATCTACAAATCGTTCAGTATATCCATTAGCCACATCAATACAAACGTATTTAATATTACCTTCAGCTAATTCGTATACTTTACGAAATTTCATATCATCATCGTCTGATATACCCATTGAATACGCTACATGATTCATTCGCGTAATACGATTTGTATAATCATCACAATCAAAAAACATAACATATTCATTCACCGAATACGTTTTAACAAGACACGTAAACAGTCCTTGTTTTGCAAGAGTGTCAGCCATTTTAAATGTACCTACGCCGTCCATATTTGCTGCCATGATTGGTACACCATAATAGGCTAGGTCTTCATCTACAGAAGAACGATAGTTTGCATATTTAAAAGAGAGCTTTAAGTCTACCTCTTTACGTGATGTAAGCTTAGATCGCTTTGGACAAAGAAGAACATCTTTATAGTCTAGCTTCATATCATTTTCGAAACGCATTGCATATCTCCATTGTGTGATAATATAGTCATTATATCATATATATTGCGTTTTGTAAACCCTTTTTTTATAAATAGTAATGATAAAAATCACCTTAAGGTAGAGCAATGAATATTAAATCAGCATTACTCGTTCCTTTATTTATGACTGTATCTACTGCAACCTTTGGACAGGTAGTTAACGATGCAGATGGCAACTTTGATTCAACGAGCTACGTAGAAACTGATAGTACTACTAACACAACTACTGACAGCACAGTCAATAGTACTTCCACCAACACAAACAATAGCACTATCAACAGCACTAACGCGAACACCAACGTGAATACAAACACGTCAACCGTAAATAGTACTGCTACGAATACCAATAACAACACAAATGTAAATACTAATACAAACACTAACACCAGTACTAACACTAATACGAATACGAATAACAATACAAATGTAAATACATCAACAGTAAATAGCACCTCAACGAATACAAATAATAATGTTTTATCTGGTGGTACAAATAACACTAACACAAATACTAACACTAATACGAATACTAATACGTCAACGGTAAACAGTACTACAGATTCAACTATTGATCAAACTATAAACAGCACTTCGAATAACACTAACACAAATACCAATACGAACACCAATACCAACACTAATACTAATGATACGACTGTTAATAGTACTGCAACGAATACAAATAATAACAATAATAATAATGACAGCAATATTAAACAAGAAATTATAACTGCTCCACCATCGGCCATCGCGCCGACAGTGATGACAGGTGGTAATGATACTTGTACAGTTACTTTTTCAGCTGCAGTTCAAACACAAATACTTGGTGCAAGCGGTGGTGGACATATTCGTGATTTAAATTGTGAGCGTTTAAAAAACTCTAAGACTCTTTATAATATGGGAATGAAAGTGGCTGCTGTGTCTTTGATGTGTCAAGATCCTAGTGTCTTTAAAGCGATGGAAATGGCTGGAACACCTTGTCCGTTTAATGGTACAATTGGCGCTGAGGCTCAACAGCTTTGGGATGAAAATATTGAGATGCAGCCAGAGACTATAGAACAGGAGTTACGACGTAATGATAAACTTGAAGGCGCAGCTTTGGGCGCTGGTAGTATCTTACTTCTGCTTTTACTCCTATAGCGTATTAGCACAGCAGCAAGCACCAGATGATCCAAGTCAGGTTGAATTTGGTGAGCAATACATAACCGACAATTTAGTCGAAGATCCATTGGCTTGGTCCGGACCAGAGTCTCAAGGTGACTGTACGTATCGTCCAGACGGACATGGAACGTGGGGCAGTCATCCCGCCCATACCCAAGGTACTTGGTACTCGAATCCTGCATATAGATCTTGTCCGCAAATAAGTTCAGACGGAGTTATGAGATTTGGCTGGCGTCCTGAAGAAGATATGGTGTTAACTAACAATATTGACGATTCAAATCCAATTATTGCTCCATATGCTGAAGCTCTAGCTGAAGCTGGAGTTGTGGTAAATGGTTACAACTATTCTTGGACTATTAAGAGTGCTGATGTTAACGTCTTGCAAAACACTCTTTCTGAAGGACCATATGATAAAGAAGGATATGGATACAGTCAAGACTTATTGTCAATTACTGTAGAGTTTATAGGTCAAGAAAACCAAGATGTTGTATGGTCTAAAGAATACGAATACAACTATAGAATTGAAAATTGGAAAGAATTTTCCGGAGGTGAATCATTTGACTTAAATGGTACAGACTTTGAGAAAATAAGAATAACTGTAGACGGTTATGATGCAGGATATTGGGGTGGATATTATGGCCCAGAAATAAGCAATGTTCAGTTCCAATTAATTTTTACTGTAGTAGAAACTGATAAGTGCGATGAAGATCCATTATCAAGTCCAACGTGTTATGGATACCAAGATGCGTTTAACAAGTCAATTGGTCTTCCTACTCAAGCAGAAATGCTAGCAGAACTTGAATCTGATTATGGTGGTTCCAATGTTGATGCAACTGGCCAGCAAAAAGTTGAGGACTTCTTTGATGGTGGGACACCTGATGGTACTTCATTTGAATACAACGAAGATATTGAAATGGGTATTGAAGCAGAGATTGAAGTGTTCGAACAAGAGCAGCTTCAAGCATTTGAGGAAGAACAGCAAGCTCAGCAAACTGGTACTACAGCTAATGATGGACAAAGTACTGGTGTAAGTCAAGAAGAATCTACTGGTGTAAGTCAAGAAGAAACTACTGGTGTAAGTCAAGAAGAAACTACTGGTGTAAGTCAAGAAGAAACTACTGGTATTAGCTCTGAAGAGTCTACTGGTATTGCTGATCCAGTCGAAGAAGCTGCAGAAGCCGTTGAAGAAGCTGCAGCAGAAGCCGTTGAAAAGCCTGCGTCAAATGTTAACGCTCTTTCAGTTGCTCAAGGAGCAGAAGCTGCTGGTAATGCTGTTGCTGGTTCAGCCGTATCATTAGCAACAGGGACAGCACTAACTTCTTTGAATAGCGATATTGCAACATCAACTTCGTTAAACCAACAGTCTCAACAACAAGCTCAACAGTCTCAGCAACAGGCCCAACAACAATCCGGCCAAGGGTCAAGTCTTAACTCCGGGTCAGGTGGATCGTCATTCGATAATTCAAATTCGTCTGGAAATAACTCTGGAAATTCAATTGACAGCGCAGGAAATCAAACTGATCCAACTACAGGGCTATTAGCTAATACATCTGAAAGTAATTTTGGCTCATCCGAATTTGGTTCAGAGCTTGAAGATAATCAATCAAATAATTCAGATCAATCTTTTTTTCTTTTAGAAGTTGAACTAGCTTCACTTGATCAAAATATAATTGATAACGCAATCAACAGCGCTATCGATACTATTATACAAAATCAGTTACTAGCCGAAGATAATTTTAAAGAAGACAATAGTGATGAAGGCCAACTAACTGCTGAAGAAGAAGATACGCTTGTAGCTGCTGCGCAATCAGGCGATGATAGTGAAGATGCTCAAGCAGCATTACTTGGTTATAACCCCAATTTTCGAGCGTACCAAGCTCCACAGCTACCTGATAGTCAATTCTATCAGCCTAAGGAGATATATGGTGGGCAAGAAAATTATGATAATCCTAACCAACGCTTCTTTAATGGAGCATCTGATGCTACCCATAGGGAAATGGTTAGACAACAATATAAGAGGTAAAAATGACTGAAGAAACAAAAACATTTCACGAAGCCGATACTAATGGAGACGGAGTTGTGACTCAAGAAGAACACCAGATGTATCTTGAATTTAAACGAAAAGAATTAGACGACCAAGACGCTCAACGCGATGCAATGCGTAAAATGACTTGGTTTGCTCTTGCAGGTATGTTACTATATCCAATTATGATTTTGGTTACATCACTTGCTGGTGCAGATAAAGCTGCGACAATCATTGGTGATATTGCACCAACATACTTTGTTGCTATTTCAGCTTTAGTTGCTGCATTCTTTGGTGCTGATGCTTTAAAAGGCAAAAAGTAAGTGGAGAATCAGTACGAAGTAAAGATTCTTAAAGTTGTGGATGGTGATACTGTAGACGTAGATATTGATCTAGGTTTTGGTATTACCCTTCGCGATGAACGAGTAAGAATTATGGGTATCGATACTCCTGAATCCAGGACATCCGATAAAGTAGAAAAAGTGTTTGGTTTAGCAGCTAAAGAAAGATTAAAAGAGTTACTTGGAAAAGACGCAATTCTTATCACTACTGAAAATAAACACGGTGAAGATATGAAAGGCAAGTTTGGGCGTGTACTCGGTGATTTTAAAGTTAATGATAAAAGAGTAACTGAAATCTTAGTCGAAGAAGGACATGCAGTAAAATACTTTGGTCAAAACAAAGCAGATGTTGAAGGTGCTCATATAGGTAACCGAAATAAGCTAATGCACGAAGGTGTAATTGACCCGGCTGATGTTCATGAAGCTAGAGAAAAAATGAAATAGGAGAAAATAATGGCTGAGTTTGAATTTGCGGGAACTACATTCCGCGGTGGAAAAATGTTTGTAGTACTTACCGCTCTTTCAACACTTGGCGGTGGCTTGTGGGCAGGTTTTGAGTTTTATAAAGACTACATGGATATGAAAGAAGTTGTTCAAAATATTGATGTAGATGCAATTGCTGCTGAAAATGAAAAGGTTATTCTAACAATGGATAACCAAATGATTCGTATTGAAGAAGCAATTGAATATACTCGAGACATTAAATCTGATTTAAGAGAAGATGTAATGGAAATGGAACAATTAGTTGAAAGACTTGAAGACAAGACTGATGCATCAGAAGATCGAATAAAGGACTCTCAAAATGCTATTGAAACTCATTTAGAAACACTACGCGATGAGATGAATGATTTACGTAAAGATGTCCAACAATCAATAAGAGAAGTTGAAGCTCTTATTCGTGAATCTGAAAAAGATGTTCGTAATACTATGAGAGAAACTGAAGATCGAATTGATGCTGATATGCGTCAACTTGATACAGATATACATGAGAAGCTACAAGAAGCTTTAGATAATCCATTGAATGACTAATGAATCACCATAATGACATAAGTGTTGTAGGTTGGATATGGGTTATTGTTATGGTGCTATTTTGGATAACTGTAACAATAGCAACAATATTTACATAATAAAAAAGGGGACCTTTTGGTCCCCTTTGATTTAAATAGAATCATCAATACTATCTGGTCTAACATCAAAACATCGAGCATTGTGTAATTCTAATCCTGAAGCAATATTTAGTTCCATTGCTTCAGACATAAGGACACTTCCGACCGAAGCTATACACATTTCTTCAGTATCAAAAGTGGATGGTGAGTTATACAATACACAAGTTTCTCCTGATATTTCAGTAGTTCCTGCCGTGCATAATAAGATGATTCCAAAAAACATAACTTACTCCAATAATTTACTAAATGTTGCTGGTCCTGCAATACCGTCAGCTGTAAGACCATTTGCGGCCTGCCATTCTTTAAGAGCTCTTTCAGTACCTGGACCAAAGTCACCATCAGCACCAATACCCAAAGCTTCTTGCATAATTTTCACGCCTTCGCCTTTGGAACCTTTACGTAGTACGCCAATATCATCTAAGATTTCTGCAACATCATCATCGTCTGCTACTAAATCTTCAGCATCCATACCAAGTACTTTCATTGCATGTACATAACGCTTTTGGCGATCTTCAAGACCAATAGTACCACCATTAATCTTTTTACTCATACGCTTAACATCATCTGAATCTGCAATATCATTTAGATTATTTGCATCCCAGAACCAACAAGCAGATTCAACAGCACCACCAGGAGTTGCAACATATCCTGCTGCTTCTTCAGCTGACATACCAATGGATTTGCCGAAGCGAGTATAGTTTTCTCGGCCTGTAAGCTGTTTCAAACCACGACCACGGAAACGCCATCCATCACCATCTTCTGTATTACCCATTTTGTACTTACGGAATTCATCCATATAGACATAGTTAGCAATCATTTCAGGATTACGGTGATATTCGTCTGCGTCACGTTTAGGAGCTGGACCAAAGTAACGGCCAAACACAGCCCTCAAAGCTTTAGCTGAATAATTTAGATTTTCTTCCAAACGTTTATAGCCACCGGATTCATGCGCGGTTTGGCTTAGAAAGTGTGCAACTCTACGTTCATTTGTGATACCATACTTTGGTAGAATTTCACATAGCGCATCATACCAGTTATCAGGATCATCAGAGATAATTTCTCCAAGGTGTTCCTTCGTAAATTCAAATTCAAAACTCATTTAATATATCCTTATTCTGCTTTCCAGATTGTCCATGCTCCATAGAAAATTGCTGCATAAGCAATTAGGTCTACCGGCACTAAAATCATTGCAACACCAGTTGCTACTAACACGATTCCATCAAGTGTAGTTCTTTCTTTTGATCTAGATGTTAGCCATTTCATGTTATTACTCCTTAGCTGGTTCTTTCATACCAAATTTTCTTTCGTATGAATTGTCTGTTCCATAAGTATCAGCCCAACGATTTTCTGTAAAAGTTGCGAACTCTATAAGCATATTTTGAGTATAATATATATCATCAATCCACTCTTCGTGCTCATCTAATTCTTTTTTAATATCTTTAAGATCACGCATCATATTAACAGATTCTTCTACTGCCATACGACTGGTCAATTCTGTAACCTGTTCATTTAATTGTTGGATGATTTGTGCTTGCTGAGCTGTCCACCATACAAATGCAGAGACTTGTAATACAATAGCTACAACAACACCAATTCCAAATTTCATATTCATTTTTCTAGTTCTTTCAAACGGGCTTCAAGCTCATCAATTTTTGTAGTGATTTTTGGGTATTTTACTCGCCATGCATTAGGGTCATTTTGAAGCCAAGTCCATCCCCAGCGCAATGCAAGATATTCCAAGAAGCCGTCAAACTTACGTACAGCCCATGTTGCCATTCTTGTATCTTTAAACCAGAATAAGAAAGCAGCACCCAATAAAGCACCTGCGATACTAGTATATATCCACAAAGTATCTGATAATAGTTTATCGATTAGTTCAATCATTTTCCATCCTCTAGAAATCTACAATATTCATTCATTGAATGATCGTAAAAACCATCGAATGGAACTCTTTTCTTTAATGCTCTCCAACGGCCTCTCCAGCCATCTTTAAATCTTTGCCATTTAGACATGTTACGTACATTGCCATAAAAGTTTAGATAACGTAAAGTTCCAGTATGTCTAAACCCGATTCCTACAAATGGAACCTTTGGTACTATATCATTATTATTTACTACACGAATATGTTCTGGTAAAAGTGTTTTAGATTTAGACCATGAACAAGCTCTTGGAGCTCCAAAGGTATAAATCTTTTCAGCTTCTGGGAAATAGAATCCAGCTACAGTAGCCATTGCTCCACCTAGAGAATGGCCTGTAATAAACAGCTGTCTTGGTTTTTCTTGTTTATCCGCAATCTTAGTAATTAAATCATTAATTGCTTTATATAATTTTAAAAATTCAATATGAAAACCTTTATGGAATCCATTGTCATGGAATGCATATAAGTCTGCTTTTAGATCATTCCATTCTGTAGGTTCAGTTCCTCTGAATGCAATTACTATTCTTTCTTGGTTCGCCGCGATATGTGCCTGAGCTCCATCAATATCAATCAAGTGCGATTCATTATATCCTAATTTTTTAAATTGTCTTTTTGCATTATCTAAATAAGCTATTCTTGCAATCGTAGCGAAGTGAAAATACTCCGCCATGTTTTACTCCCAGTTATTCTTGGTAAATTTTTTGTAAGTGAGTTTCGAACTCTTCAACTTTTGCCAAGCGATTTGGCCATAATATATATTCCTTTTCAGGATTCTTTTTCAGATTACTAAGCAATGGTATAATTGAATTATACAACTTATCAATCTTACCTTGTAGTTCATCAGCAGTTTGAGCTGTTTGCGTAGCTTGAGTAGTAGCTTGTTGTACTGCTTCTAACTCAGCTTCATCAACGGCTGTAAAACCAAAGTCAAAAATATCGTCCATACGGATCTCCTATGCTGCCAGTGACTTATATCTATCAGCTGCAGCTGTTGCAGCAAATGCCAACGGCTTTACCTTTGGTTCTACCATGCAAACACCCTTGATATAACCAACTGCTTGCTGTACAACCAAAGATGAGTTGTGTTCTTTATTTGGATTAATGTCCAAATGTATTTCTATTTCTGTATAAACTAATTCATACAGCTTTAAATAAAGTTCTGATACTTTATAGACTTCATTCATTAACCTTAACGAAGGTCTAGAAATTTTAGTATCAAAATCACGTTCACGTATAGTATCACCAAACACTTTACAACCTTTGCGTCCAGCATGATGTATTACCACCACAGTTGTATAATCAGCATATCGAATATTATCTTTTATAACCCTTTCAGAGTCGCAACCAATATAAACTTTTGATTCTTCTGGTTGGTTGTTTATAAACCGGGCGACATCTTCAAGGTTCATTTCTATACCTCTATTTTATTCTATTTATAATATTAGACGCCTACAATATATTCATAGATTTCTTTCCAATTCAATACTCGATGAGCTGGACCAACATAATCAGCATTAAATGGATGGCGCACTAGGATAGAATCAAGGCCTAGCTTATCACCAAGATTAGCATTTTCAGGCTTATCTTCAATCCAATAACAGCCTGAATCTCGATAAGGTTCTAGTGCTTCATCTTTATCTGCACCAGTATCTAAATAGACATATGATTCAAAGACAGTAGGACCAAATAGCTCAATCAAGTTTTTAGTCCGTAAATGACCAGCATAGGTATCTTCACTGAGTGAACTAATTACTCGAAAAACATACCCATGATCTTCATGAAGCTTTTTGATATATTTCACAGCATCACGAAGTGGCGGAATCTTTCGAATAGTAGCCGATTCGTTAAACATTCGACAAAGTCGAGTTCCTTCTTCTCGACTTAATCCATAACATTTATCCATCTGATAACTATCAGGTTCTACCATTGTATATCCGTGGCGGTCCATCCAACCACGGAAAGCGTAAACCCAGTCAAGCATGACTCCGTCAGCATCGACTAAGATTGTTTTATTATTGTCTACATACATTATATAATTCTCCTCATTTCAATTTGTATTTAGTACGAACATGAAGGCATTGGATATTATAACCACCGGCATAGAAAGTATCAAAAGAAAATATTTTCTGGCCGTTTAGTTTCCAAGCTCCTTCGAAGTATCCATCTTTACCTTCGGTGAAGTATAGCTTTTCAGCAGTGTCAACATCGAAGTTGATTTTTTTCTTTACTGCTACGTCAATCTTTTTAAGCTTAGCTGCAGCTTCTTTAACCATTTTTTCTTGGATTTCTTTCTCGCTGTAGTAGCAAGCAAGTTGATAATCACCTTTACCAAAACCCATATTAGCAAACCAATAAAACTTAAAAGAACTAAGAGATAACCAACGATCACGTTCTTTTGCCGCGGCATAGGCAGCTTTGTATTCTTCATTTTCGTTAATGGCACGTGCACGGGATTTCAAATCCATAATCATAGCAACACGATCTTCTACCCAACGTTCCATCAAAGGAGAAACAGTCTCTTTGATCTCGTTAATAATGGTATTTACATTAGTCATAATCGTTTCTCCTCATTGATTATGGTATTATTATAACCTATGCTGGAGAGAATGTACACAAAAAAATGCACGGAAATGCATTTTTTTTATAAATATATGTATGAGAATAGTAGAACTAAAGTCACTTAAATGGGCTGTTTATGACAGCAACGGTAAGGTAGTTATAATTACTTCTAATAAATCCGTTGCTGTCATTGAGCTTAAGAAGCTTTCTTCCGTCGACGTGGAGCAGGCTTAGGCTTTTCTTTGTCTTCGTTGACTTTTTCTTTCATAGATTCTAGGCGCTTGATAACTTCATCGCCATCCATCCAAATATCTTTATTGTTTAATACTGAAACGATTTCATCTTCAGTCAAAAAGTTATTATAGATTTCACGAAGTAGCTTTTCAGACCATTTACGTTCGTGTACAATGTTATCATACATTTCACCACCTTTACCAATGGTTCCACCTGAATAGTTATGAAACATAAACATTGAGTGCCCTGATACTTCAAAACCATCAGCACATAAGAATACCATTGTTGCTGCAGACATACAAGCACCTTCAACAGAACAAACTACAGTTCCTTCACACTCGCCGAGAACTCGTATCATTTGAATGGCAGTGAATAAGTCACCACCATATGAGTTAATATGAATATTAACTACATCATTCTTTCCTGCATTGCGGATGATGTCAAACCAATCAATATATTCATCAGCGCGTTTAATCTCGCCAACTAAATAAAATTCATGGATATTTGCTACTGGGCGATGGTGAAAATAATTTCGTTTCTTTTCGCCGCCAGTAAGTAGTTCCATAAGATCTTCACTCATTTATAATCCTCGAGTTGATTGATTTTTTCTTGCAGTTCTTTAACTAGATCTTCTAACTCTAGTATATATTGCTGAACAACTTCTTTCTCACATAATGTTTCACAACATATGTCGATTTGTTGATGGGCTCTAATGGCCAAACATTTTTCTCTTCGCATATTCGTCAATAGTCTCCAATAGTTTAGGTGCCCAATTGTCACGATGTTCTTTGAATACTTGAGCTTCTGCGCCATCAACGCTAATAATGGTTACCAAATTGGTAATTGGCATACCAGTTCTTTCCTCCCACATAACAGCATATGCAGATTCTTGTATAAAGTAACCTTCAATCCATTCTTTTTTCTTTAACTTCCGAGAAGTCTTGAAATCGACGATAGATAACACACCATCAAACTCAGCCACACAGTCGACGCGACCAGCCAATCCAAGGTGATCTGAATACAAGGGGACTTCTTGCGCGTAAACTTTACCAATCCTTTCATCTAAAATACCTTTAATGTCATTAAAATTTTCTACAACATTTGGCATATAGCCTTCAGTGTAGTTTGGTTTATTATTGATATAATCTTCAACAATAGCATGAACTGCTGTACCACGAGTAGCAGCTCTATGAGAAATCTTATTTGCTTCTACTTCACCTACGCGTTTGCGCCAAGCCCTAATACCATCTTCACTTAATATAGAAAGTACTGTAGTAACACTAGGATAAGAAACCCCGTTAGGACACTTATATTTTCGTCCTGAAGAAGTGGTCTCAGCCTCGATGTCATTATAACCCAAGTCAATTCCAACATGTTCAAATATCCTCGGTTCTGTCAATATAGTCATAATCATTTACCATAAGTTTATCAAAGTTAACTTTAACTTTTCTTTTTGTTTCAGTACTTTTAATTCTTGGACCTTCAGGATCTTTTGAATTAAATTTGTGTTTATGCTTTTTCTTATTCTTAGGATCAAAACGCGTAAACTTAGCCATCTTTCTTTTCCATTGTCATTTAATACCCATGTGTTCCTTAGTCATAATGTAATCTCTAACAAGACCGGAACGCACAATGTCTTGCCAAGAGAATTCGATTGTTTCAAAATACTTGAGTTTATCAATGATTTCTAAAAACTGTAGAATACCATTCTTATCTCGTTCTTTATCAAAATCTGTTTGGTAATAATCACCCGACATAATGAATCGGCAATTTTCACCAACTCGAGTAATTACTGAATCTAATTCGTGGAATGTAAGGTTTTGCATCTCATCAACTAAGATGATAGCATTTGAAATAGTTGTACCTCGAATAAATGAAGTAGTAAGAAATTCAACAGCCCCTTGATGTTGCAACTTATTCCAAGCTTCTGGATCTGCAACTAGTTCAGAGACGATTCCTCGATACGGGGCAGTATAGGCATCTTTCTTCTCCTCTTCAGTTCCTGGTAGAAATCCAATATCTCTTGTAGGAACGATAGAACGAATAATAACCAATTTATCATAAGGTGTTTCCTTATCTAAGACTTCTTCAAGTCCTAAGTACATTGATAGAAAAGTTTTACCAGTACCAGCAGAACCAGCTAGACAAAGATTAGAACCTTCTTTGAAAGCTTCAAAAACCCTTTTCTGATTTTCGGTAATTGGCGATAATGTTTTAAGCCCTTCAAGGCGAATTTTCAAAGATCTATTCATTTTGTTTTAATTGTATTCCTCATGCCAGATCCTTTTTTGATCTGTTTGACTACATCATTAAACCCATCAGGGACCCGTGAGTACATATCTTTTACCATGCCAACATTTGCTGGCGCTCTAGATATAAACTGTTGCAATTGAGGATTATCCTCTTTATATTGATCTAGTTCAGCAATACGAAGAAGCACTTCAGTTTCTTCACCAGTTTCTTTATTTCGAAAGCTATAAATCGGCATCTTTTTCCTCAGTTTCACGATACATACGTTTTATATATTCATCATATCGTTCTTGTTTTTCGACTATTTCAATTGGGTCTGGTTCTTTTTTCATGAATTCAAACTCAAGTTGTTGTTCTGTTGAAACCATTGTGGTACTTCCCTTCCCGTCCAAGCCATTTTGAAACGACTTTGTTTTGTTTGATAAAATGCACGATAAGATTTTACAACGTCTTCAAACATACACTCTGGGTTTGATTTCATTGCTAACGGTTGCTGCGTAAGGTAACCAACCGGAATATTTTTAGGTAGTTTGGCTAAAGCATCTCTAAGTAGAGTATCAGTAGCATGTGTTTTACCATAACGATATTTATACTCATCGCATAAAGCAATGAAGTGAATATAATGCCAATTGTAATTATTGTCTGATTGCATAGTCCACACTGTACATGGGTGGTACATATGAACTGCTTTGTAAAGAATGGATTCCATCTTTTCATTGGGATGTACCCAATATTTTCCATTTGTTTTACCAGACTTAGATGGACGTCTGGTTTCATCGCCATCCAACATACGATGAGCTGTTGATAGCATTTGGCCTGATTCAACAATCATTTTAACTACGTGCTTATCGCACTGCAGCTGAGCCGCTTTGACTGGATCTTTATCAAGTATGAACAAATTCATGGATACATCCTCACTTTCATATACTATTATTATAACATAGTCCAGTGAGGATGTACACAACTTTATGCTGCTAAAATTTCTTCTAGTTCCTCTATTCTGGATTTCATATAATCGTGCTTCTTTTGAAGCGTGTAAGCCTTATTACTATTTCCCCGTTTTTCTTGTCTTTTTATAAAAAAGTCCATCTCCCTACAGTCTCGCTTTAATCTATCAATCTGTGAGTTATTCATTGTACATTCCTCTGTATAATTAGTTCTTTTGGAATTTTTTTGGGTACGAATAGTTAAGCCTCCTATATAAGTAAACAATAAAAAAGGGACCTGCCACGAAGTGTAGCATGATCCCTTGATCGATTATGAGTGAAACGTTAATAATATACTCATATAGTTATTTATATTTTTTTTATTCTCGAACTAACCCTGGAAATGCTTCTTGTACTAATTTTTTTGTAATTCCTGAATAATGTGCTGAATTATTTGATTTAATTAAGCGTTTATCTTTCATTAGAACCAGCAGTTCGCCTTCTTTAGGATGAATAGTTTCTAATATACCAATAAACATTTTCTCCCGTTTGGCGGGGTGCATGTTTTCGCCTGGTCCACCTTTTACAAAATACTTGAATCGCTTTGTTTGATTATAAAGCGAATTACGAGAAAATCCTACGCGATTCGGATCGTCATGTGGTGGTTTACCTTCTGGAAGATTGAATGTAATAGTATCATCCATTCCACCACGAAGAATATCACGCAATGCTAAGTGATTATTCTCTTGAAGGATTTTAATTTTGTCTTCTTTTGAACTTGCTTCTGCAGCTTTTTCAAGAACTTCATGAATCATCAATTTCATTAAGTAAATTCCTCTACACTCTCAATTAATAGTTTACAACGTTTCTTAATAAGGTAATTAAGCACTTTAGATTTATGTGTTACCTTTTGGTTATCGTATCTATTTATAATAGCGTCTTTTAGTTCTTGTGGAGTTTCAGATAGATCAATCATTTTCTTGTTTCGGCAATAGTTCCGATAATGCTCAGTCTCCATTACACCTTGAAGATTTTCAGCATTTTCAAAGTACATATCCATCTTTTTCTTTGTCATTGGAGATTGTCGTATTCCATCAACAAAAGTATTATCAGGGCTGAATATATTAGGAACACCATCACTGGAATCACCTTTAAGAATCTGATCAAACAGATATCTGCGTGGATTAGGATCTTGAATAAACTTTTTAGTCATTGGTGAAAACTGGCGAACGTTATTATATTTCTGCAATTGGATAAAGTCTTTATCAGCAGAAACAATCATAACTTCGTCATGTTGGCCAAACTCTTGAGTGTTTTCTACAAGAGTGCCAATAATATCATCAGCTTCACAGCCATCAATTTTAAGAGTTTTATATGGTAGATTATCACCAATCTCTTCAAATACTAAATTAATAATACGAAAGATTTCAGACCAATCTAAAGTTGATTCTTCACGACCATCACGACGCTTAAATTTATACTGTGGAAATGCATCACGGCGCCAGTTTGAAGAGTCAGTGGCAATAACCATTTGGCCGTATTCTTTACGGAACTTTTTGTTGTACATACGAATAGAATTCAGAATCATATGGCGAATCATATCTTCTTGAATATCTAGCTTTTGTGTAATAATGTTGGCAATTGCGATTGCATTGTAGTCAATAATAATCATGTCACTTCCTCATTTATTTAGTATATTATATCACACTAATCGTCGTCTGTAAACAGCTCATTCATCTTTTTATCATTTAATTCTTTTACATATTTCAGAACGTCATGAATTTCCTCCATTGGTTCTTGTAAGAAGTGAACTTCTCCATCGACACGATACATCATTGCAACAAGCATGTTCATAATAACACCCATGTCACGAATCATATCTTTTTCTTTAAGTGGATGGTAACCATTTGTTGCTAAAACTTGTGCAATTGCATCCATAGCTTCAGAAGCTAGTGATTCATAATGAACTCTAGATAATTGCATTGCTTCCAATTTCTTACGAGTAGTATTACTTGCTGCTCGTGTTTTTGGAAACTGGATTACATTGTCAGGCATGTGGTAATCCTTACTTTACATGTTTTGAGTGAATTTTACAGCCTATAAACTCATTGTAATATTCGTCGCTAAAAAGAACTTCTCTATCAAATTGTTCTTTAGCTTCATAGTAACTCATCGCGCCCTTTGAATTACAAAGGCGAATTATTTCTCGCTTAAACCTTTCTTGACCAGACTCTTCAAGTAATAGTTTTACATATTCGCTTGAACCAAAATATTCTTTCCAGTCAGATTCTTTTTTGACTGTACGACGTCTAGTTTTTCCCTTTAATGGTGGTAGACGTCGTACAGACCAAAAGTTCTTTTTGCCAATGTATTTCTTATCATTAGTAAGATCAGTAATCAAATATACGAATCCAACATAATCTTCTATTTGATCAGAATCAAAAGGCTTTCCTTCATAAGTCCACTGTATCATAAATTAACCATATTGCTATTATATGGTATATTTATTAGTCAGAAAACATCGACTAATCGTCCCAGTCGTCCTCGTCCCAATCATCTTCTGTCTTAGCATTAGTATAATCAGGATCGTCAAAGTCTAATTCATCTGTGGTTTCAAATCCACAAAAGGGGCAAAATGCAGCAATAATACCTTCTTCATCGGCTTCTTTAGATTTTACTGCGTACTCGATATCGCAATCTTGACAAACTACGTTGCTCATAAAGCTTTCCTCATATTAGATTATAGTTGTTGTTATCTATACAAATTAAAGACTCAAGCCTTTAAATGTATTTTCATCTACATCTTGTTTTACGCCACCAATAACGTAAGAGGAAATTTCTGTTTCCTGTGGAGCAACTTGTACGTTGCCTCCGCCAATCCATTTTTCAGTCCAAGGGAGTGGGTTTGCTTGTGGAACAGAATAAGGAGATGGAACACCAATGGCTTTCATGCGCTTATTTGCAATCCATTCAATATAATCATACAATAGTTTAGCATTCAAACCAATCATAGAACCATCTTTAAATAGATAATCTGCCCAAAGCTTTTCTTGATTCACAGCATCAACAAACATTTTTACGACTTCATCTTCGCACTCTTCTTTGATTTTTGCAAAGTCAGGATCGTCTTTTGGAAGTACTTTAATCATAAACGAAGAAGCAGCTAAGTGTGTATTCTCATCACGTGCAATAAACTTAATGATTTTAGCATTACCTTCCATCTTTTTAAGTTCTGCAAATGCCCAAGAACATGCAAACGATACGTAGAACCTTACACCTTCGAGAATATTAATTGAATTAAGAGCCAACCAAAGTTTCTTTTTTACATTATAAAGATCTACATCAACTTCTTTGCCATTGACTGTGTGAACACCTTCACCCAATAGATTATACCATGAATTTGCTTCAATGCACTCATCATAATAACGAGAAATATCTGTAGCACAATCTGCAATCTCTTGAATATCGAGCATTTCATCAAATACTTTTGATGGATTAGCATACACATTACGAATAATATGAGTATAAGAACGTGAATGGATTGTTTCCATAAATGTCCAAGCCATAACCAATGGTTCAAGCTCAGGCAAAGATGCTACAGGTAATAGTGTTTCAACTGGACCACGACCTTGAACAGAATCAAGTAGAATTTGTCGCTTCAAGTTGGATGTAAAGATATGTTGCTCATGTTTCGTGAGTGCACGAAAATCAGCTTTATCTTTTGATACATCAATCTCTTCTGGGCGCCAAAAGAAACCTAATTGCTTATCAGTAATCTTATCTAGTTCAGGGTACTTTACTTGATCGTAGCGAGCAATATCAATACCTTCATCATAGAACATTGTAGATGTTAGGTGTGATTTCTGCTTTTGTTTAAAAACTGACGCCATTTATTTCCTCATGCGTTAATAGTTGTGGTATAGTTAGTATTATAAACAATAATGTTTCCAATGTAAACCTTAAATTTTACATGATTCACAATCATCGTCATCTACCATAGCAGTAGGCAAATCTTTAATTTCAGGACTATCGTTCCATTCGCCCGCTCCATCAAATGTATTGTTATAGTACATTTGCTTTCCGCCATACTTGTAGAATGTAACCATATCTGTAATTAGACGAGACATTGGTACTTTACCTTCTTCAAAGAATTCAGGGTTATACGAAGTATTCACAGAAATACCCTGATCGATATATTTTTGAAGAACAGCACAAAGTTTTAGATAACCATCTGGTGATTTTTGTTCCCATAGCAAATCATACTTATTTTTTAGATGGTGGTAACCAGGAACAACCTGAGCCATTACACCATCTTTTGATTGCTTATAGGATACCAAGGCACGAGGTGGTTCAATACCATTTGTTGAGTTTGAAATTTGAGCTGAAGTTTCAGCCGGCATCAGAGCCATCAACGTAGAATTACGAATACCAGTTTCTTTTAGTTGCTGACGTAATCCTTCCCAATCCATACGTTCTTCATGAGGAATAAGATCGTCAACCTCTTTTTTATAGGTATCAATTGGAAGAATGCCATAACCATATTTGGTTTCATTATTCTTTGGAATAGAGCCTTTCTCAGTTGCGAGATCAGCAGATGCTTTAATAAGATAATAAGACCATGCTTCAGCATACTTATCAACTTCTGCTAATGACGCATCATTATATTTTAGACCGCGCTTTGCCAAAAAGTAAGCAAGGTTAATAATACCAACACCCAATGGACGACGATCATTAGTTGATCGTTCTGCTGCTGGCACTGGATAAGATTGATAATCAAGTAAAGCATCAAGAGCACGAACAGCAAGAGTACAATACTTTTCAAAATCTTGAGGATCGTTAATTAGTCCCCAATTGATTGCTGAAAGAGTACATAATGAAATCTCTCCTTCGGTATCATCTGAAGAGCTCAATGGTTTAGTTGGCAAATCAATTTCAGTGCAAAGATTTGACATACGAATTGGAGCAACTTCTGGTAAGAACGAACCATGATTATTCGCATGGTCAACATTCATTAGATAAATTCTGCCAGTATCTTTACGCTCTTTCAAGAACTGAGAAAATACTTCTGTTGCAGACATTACCTTTTTACGAATAGAAGTTTTACGTTCATACATTTCATAAAGTTCTTTGAACTTATCTTGATCTGCATAGAATGCGTCGTATAGGTCTGGTACTTCATCTGGTGAGAAGAAAGTAATATTACCATTAGTCAAAAGACGCTCATACATCAATTTATTGAATTGAAATGCATAGTCCATATGGCGAACACGTGTTTCTTCAGTACCCTTATTGTTCTTTAATACAACAAGATCTTCAAATTCATAGTGCCATACTGGAAGATATACTGTAGCTGCACCACCACGAACACCACCTTGTGAACATGATTTTACTGCTGACTGGAAATACTTCAAGAAAGGAATAAGACCTGTATGTACAATAGATCCATCATTAATTTTAGAACCAATTGCGCGAATAGAACCAGCGCCGATACCAATACCGGCTTTCTTGGAAATATATCTTACAATAGAAGTTGAAGTTGCGTTAATAGAATCAAGGCTATCACCGGACTCAATAAGGACACAAGAGCTAAATTGCCGTGTTGGAGTCCTAAGGCCAGCCATAATAGGAGTAGGCAAAGAAATAAAGAATTGAGAAACAGCATCATAAAAATCTTTCACCCATTTCATACGAGTATCACGTGGATAGTCGGCAAATAGCGTAGCGCCAATTAGCATATAAGCCATTTGCGGTGTTTCGTAAATTGTTTTAGTTCCACGGTCTTGTACTAGATATTTACCACGAAATTGTTCCATTGCAACATAGGTAAAGTTATCATCACGACCATGATTAATAAACGTATCTAATGTTGCAATTTCATCTTCATTATATTTTTTCAGAATCTCAGCATCGTATACTTTACGGTCAACATTATGTTTAATTAGTTCTAGTAGTGAAGATGGTTCATAGTTGCCATATACTTCTTTACGCAATTTATAGTTAACTAATCGAGCAGCTACATACTGGTAGTTTGGTGTATGTTCAGAAATAAGTTCTGCCGCTGATTTAATAAGCAGCTCATGAATAGAGTAAGCTGGAATTTTATCATATAATTGAATATTTGCTTTCAATTCAATTTCTGAAATTGAGACACCAGTAATTCCGTCTGTTGCCCATTCAAGTACTTTATGTACTTTATCAAGATCAAATGGTTCTTTATGACCATCTCTCTTAGTAACTAAAATCTGTTGGTTCATTAAATACTCCGTTGCTTCAGAGAAAAGTTTGCATTGCCAACACCATACGTGTTAGCTTAATATTTTCTATTTCTATTGGGTCTATTATATATTAGATTACGACTTTTGTAAACCGCTATTATTCATTATTTTGCAAATTATTTTCATTTGCTTGATCTGAAGCTTCGGAGATTGCGGTCTCGTAATATACAAGTACTTGAGATTGCTGATTAATAAACCGACGAATGTCTTGAATATTAATAGCTAAACGCTCATAATCACGTACTGGCATTGCAATGAATACCACTTCACCATAGTCTTTTCTGAATTGTTCAATAAAATCTTCTAGATTTTCTTCAGTAACTACTTCAAATTTTACATCAGCCATATTGACCGGTTTAGGTCTTGGCTGAATCATAATGTTTGGACCTACATATTCAGTTACTGTTTGAATACGTGGTTCAGTATTGAATGTACTACATCCACTACTCAGGAGTACTACTGACAGGAGGAGTAGCGCCGGAGTCAACTTCGATTTGGTCAAAAACGTCTTTAGTTCCATTATTAATTCTCGTTTCAATAAGTCCTGGTCTGCGTAAAGCCAGACGTGTTAAATCATGATCAGATAAAGTAGCACGAATCTGATCAAGCCCAACTTCAGCTTCTCTTAAATTAGCTTGAAGCTCATTGTTCAATTCCTGTTGGCGTGCGGCATCTTCTTTTAGTCGACCAATAGTTGCTTCATTAGTTCTAACAGCTTGATCTAAGATTTGCTTTTCAGCAGTTAATTGTTCAATCTTTGCTTGTGTTGAATCGTAGTAGTACTTAACTCCAAAGCCAAGCCCTCCTAACAAACCCATTACTATAATTATACCATATATTTTAAGCATTGTAAACCACTATTTTTTGTTTTTACGCTCCAACATAGCGTTAATAAACGATAAACCTTGAGATCGTCTAAACATAGAATCAGTATCTTCTTTTCTACGCTTATCGCGTTTTTTGAATAGAATCTGATCTGCTGATGGAGTAAGGTCAACACCTCCACCGGCTACTGCATTTGCAGCTGTCTCTCTAATTTCTTTGAAAGATTTCATCGGATAATTTCTCCGGGATTTACTAAAATGTCTTGCTTAGTTTTTAGATGTAGTACTCTGTATATTGGTGTACCAAGCATGTGTCCTTCAGGAAGTGTATCCTCAAATACTTTAATTTTAGTACCTTTCAAAGCAATAGGTTCACCCGTGATTGGTGAAACAGTATCATGAGCTAGCTTATAAACTCCTGGTTGTAATTGTTCACCGATCATATGCCATGTTGATTCGAATAAAGTATCATCGAAATCAATATCCATTTTCTTTAAAACATTTACAATCTCTTCTTCGGTCATACCAGTTTCTTCTTTAATTAAGAATAATGCCGTTGCCCAAGAAGCCAATTTGGTTTTACCAAACGGAAGTTTACTTAACAATCTTTTAATATTAAATACGAGACGATGAAAAACTGTATATGCAGATTTTTCTTCAGAAGTTTTCAATTGACTAGTCTTTTTAACGACTTTACCGTCATCGTCAATGATGCCTAATTCAAAAGCTTCTGTTTTTTCCCAAGGCGTGACGAGTAGCTTAATAAATCTATAAGCATAAAATAAGTCAGCTGTTCTAGAGACTACACCCATTAAATTTTCCTAAGTCTTTCTATTATTAATGGATCTAAAGGAACATCCATTTTTTCTTTTTCTGTAATATAATTTAAATAGATTAGCATTGGTTTAATTACCGGCCAATGCTCTTTATTTACTTTATACCACAACATTTTTACTGCTGCTTCAATTCCAAAAACATTTGCTAAAATTACAACATGATTTAGTATTAATCTTTCTTGCAAATCATCGTCATTATAATATCTACCAAGTAGTCTTTTGATATACTTAAACCGATTCAAATCGTCATAAAATTCTTCTGCGTCTGTGCAGTTTGGATTCTTATAATTATTTGCTGCGTATAAGAGAAAGTTCTCTTCATTCAATCGCTCAAAAATTTTCATTAATGCCTCAATAAAATAGATTATGTTATATCTATTTATTCAGCAATTTTCTCAAGTAGTTCTTCTAATAATGCTTTTTTTGTTTTACGACGATCTAATTCAATGCCATAATCACGAGCAATATTTTCTAACTTTGCTTTTGTGAGCTTTTTTAATTCATCTTCAGATATAACACCATCACCATCTTCATCTGCACCAGTAACAGTAATCTCAATATTTGAATGAGTGTCTGTCATTTCATCTTCAACTACTTCAATTTCTGGTTCAGAGACCACAGTTGGAATTACTGTGGATAGATCCAATTTGATAGTCTTTGGTTCTTCTTTTTTACGATTATTAAATTCATCGCATTGCTGTGCAGTCATACGCTGGGCTTTTAATAGTTCACCCTTCTTACTAATAAAACCACGAGGTGTTGCAATTGCGTCTTTTAACCATCCGGGAACAGCCATAATTTATCTCCTATATTTCATTGTCAACTAATACTAGATCAAACGCAGCAGTTACTCTAGCATTATTTGATCTAACTTCAGCTCTAATATCTAAATCAGATTTTTCTGGAATTTTAATTGGAACACCAAATTGATATGTATATTGGCCTCCAACACCAGCAACTTCTGCAGTATGTCCAATTCTAAACGAATCTTGTTCAAAGTATCTCACAAACATATCTATTGTAGCATCAGCATTTGCTGCACAAGTAGATGTCCCTTGAAGCAAATAGCCAGTTTTACCTGCAGGGACTGTGTAAATAGCCATAAGTGTTTGTGATTTACCAATGTTGATTCTTAATACTTCAGCTGTGGTATTTGATACTCTAATTTGTGTTTGATTTGCTGCCGATCCATCAATATATGCTCTATAAACTCTTTTGAAAACTACAGTGCCTGTAGCAGAATTACCAGAAATAGTAAAGGTATCTTCTACTTCTTCAAAGTTTTCATTTAAGCCTAAAACATGAACCGTAATACCATCATCTAAAGATGATGCGTTGCCGTTAAAAGCTGTGGTACTAATAGTTAGAGCTGATGGAGTATCAAAAGCATCCCAAGGATAATATGTATCATCTACATCCCAAATACTACCAGAGGTATTTTGAGACATAGATGGCACAGCACCAAACTTATGCACATTGGCCCAACCGTCAACTAATCCTGCAGAAATATAGATGTTAGAACTAATTCCTGAAGAATTAATAATGTTACCGTCTTTATCAGCGATCATAACAACTTCAAAAATGTTGCTATTAGTTACTGATCCAAACCACTCCTGTCTATGTGCAGAATATTGAGCCATTAGTCATACCTTATTTTTTGATTGAATCGGCTGACTTTTTGATATTGTCAAATGTTTCATCTTCACCATCTTTTTCATCGGTGATTTCAGTATTGTCATCATGCATCTTTTTGAATTCTTTTTCGCCTTTTGCTCTTGGCTCTTCAGGTGATTCTTTCATGCATGAACCTTCATGAACTTTACCACAATCTGGGCAAGCTTCTTCAGCTTCATCGTTAATTGCATCTACAGTTGATTTTTTCATGGTGACTTTGTATGTCTTATCACCAAATTTAAATTCTTTTTTACCGGCTTTTGCGGCAGCTGCTGCAGCACCCATAAAGTCAGCTACGTCTTCATCAGCAATTGCTTCTGGCACCCAGCTTTTTCTTTCGGTTTTTGTTTTTGTCTCATACATATCTAAGTACGCTTGAGCTAATGTTTTATTGATAGTGTCCATTGCTTTTCCTTACATGTTCATAAATAATTGGCCAGCCCAAGCAGCCGCAGTTACAGTTATACCAATCCAGAAGATTCTATTAATTACTCTTACTGTAATGGTCGTTTCGTCGATTTTTGTTTCTACTCTATCAATACGATCTGAATGTGAGTTCAAACGGTCATTGATAATCTTACGATCTTCTTCTAGATTAACAAGCTTTTCTTCAGCCCGCGCTAAAGAGATAACTGTTTCAGATAAGCGGTCGATTTTTTCTTCAATGCGATCTAAGCGTCTCTCGTCTCGCATGATATGTTCTTCTAAGTTTTTATCCATAGTGTTTCTCTATTAGAACCCTAAGCTGATTATTACCTTTTAGCAACCTGTGATAGGTCATCTTCTCTATAAAAAATTGATCTCCATGTTTCAACTCAAATGGTAATGAATCGTCATATTGGAATGACCACCCATTTCCTTCTAAAACTGTAACAGTTCGATCTTCTCTATCACGGTGCCAAACTAACTCAGAACTATCTACATTGGAGTTAAATATTCGAACACTATCATTATCCTGATATGGTCTTACCAAAAGAAGTTGCCTCCTCCCGAAAGACCAAGTTGTTTAGCATAATATGGAAGACGACAGGACCAATATCCGGCCTTAGTCTTATCTTTTTTCTGATCGCATTGATGGCGAGCAGCAAAGCTCTTTCTTGCCTCTGGATCATTAATTTTTGCTTTCAGGCCTGTGGTATCTCCAAACTGGATCTTAATCACATTGCCTTTATCATTTTTTACGTAAACATAGAACTTTTTATCGCCGCCTCTTTTAGGTTCGTTAAGTTCTACTTCTTTACCTTTATATTCTGCTTCCATTAAAGGACAATCAATAGGGACAAATTGACCTTCATATAAACCATATTCGCCAATATCAGTTTCTTCTAATAAGAACTTATCAACACCTTCTGGTGTATAGACACCCTCTTTCATAAGACGACGGGCCTCTTGAAAAAGTTCATAATAAGCCTGTGAACCTACTCTAAATAAGTTTTCATTCAAAGGAATACCATTATTAGAATGATATTCTAGATTCACTAAAGGATTGGTGTTATGTTCTTTGAAACTAATCATCCGCCAAACTCATGTCCTGCGACCCTGCGCATTTGTTTTTTAAATTCTGCAAAATCAGGTTTTGTTTTATACAACTTAATAGAAATCTCAGGACGATCTTTTCCTTTGATTCTCCATTTGTAACCTTTTTCTTTATGCTCAGGTTTAGTGGTCTTTACAACACGACGTTCAAAACCTTTTTCCCAAGATTCAGAACCTTCTTGTAAATATTCTTGAAAGGTTAACATTACTTGTCCCACGGTGCTTTCTTAAGAGATACTGTTTCTTTACCTTTAGCTTTAACTGATCCTAAAGCTTTACGAATTTGATCAGGAGTTAATTTCTTACCAGAAACTTTTTTGGTTTTTTTAGCTTCTTCAATATCTTTATTTTTGCGCTTTGCTGCAAGATAAGCCGCAATAGCCATTTCACGGCGTTCATTCTTATCTTTTTCTACAAACTGTGGAGCATCAGACTTTTGGAAATCTTCAATCCATTTTGCCATGCCATCGGAAACTTGGAGCTTTTCTTCAAGATCTACTGATTCATTTTGTCTTTTTAAGACTGCTGCAACTTGTGGATAATCTGATAGACCTTTTTTGATTTTATTAATTGCTTTAGCCGCACCCGTCATATTACCACCTTTATATCGTGGATCAGATGCAATTCCAATAGCCATTTTAATTTCTTTAGGCGTAAATTTAGCTTCATCAATCTGAACAGATTCGCCAAGGGACTTATCAAGCTGAACATCAAGGTGACCAGAACCAATTGCAGCAGGATTTTCACCCATTCTCTTCAAAGCTTTTTTCATAGCTTCAGCAGTGTTACGAGCTGGAACAACTACTTTCATTCCCTTTTTAAGCTTATTGATTGGTTTAGTAACAGTTACCATCCAATTCTTTTGCTTAGCTTCATCCATATCTGGTTTTTCATGGGTATAACCCATTTTTTTCATGCGAAGATGATCTTCTTCTTTATCAGCTTTATAGGCTTTACCAGTTTCTGGATCATACATCATATGAGGCTTAAAGGATTCTTCAACTGATTCTACAAGACCAACCTTTTTTAGCTCAACGTAAATACGTTCGCGGACATCGGTATCCATACCATCAACCAAACGATTTAGGCGGGAAAGAAGTTGACCAGCTTGTAATAGGTTTACACGAGCAATTTGATCTAGAAGTTTAGCAACATCCATAAAGTCTTTTTTATCTACGCCACCATTCTTTTGAGCATATGCTTTCATATTTTTTGCACCCATAGAAAATTTCTTTTGGGTTTGTGCATCTAGTTCCTGAAGATCTTCTTCTTTTAGTTTACCCATCATATTTCCATATTGTTTTCTTTTGATGGATTTAAATGATGGACTTGGACGTGGTTTACCAGCACGATCTTTTTTAGCCCGTTCCTTTGCCTCTGCATCTGCTTTTGCATTGCCTGCTTTTTTCATTGCTTCAATGCCTTTGCTTGCTTCGTCAACCAATTCTTCTTGAACTGATTCATTGTATTTGCCTGCCATTACGGCGTGCACACCTTTAGCTTTTTCATGGAGGGCTGAAAGCTTATTTTGCATCCACTCAGGAAATTCATTGTTTCCTTGAATGTATTCCATAATCTCATCTGCGACATAGCCAATAAACTTAGCTTGATCCATTGCCATACCTGCTTCATCAGGAGAAGCTGGCATATCTTCTTCTTTCACTTCGCCTGGAGTTGCTTTTTTATAAGCAGCAACAATTTCGTCGGTGCCGACTTCTAATGCTTCTCTAATGTCTCTTAAAGTTTTCATGTTACCCTCTTACTTTAGCGGCAAGGTCTTTATCAGCACCGCCCCATGTTCCTGATGATTTCGTTGCGAATGAGTTAACTCTTGCAAGTCCCCATTGTGTTGGGTTAGTACCCGGACGGTGTCCTGTTCTCCAAGCTGCTACGCCTCTATCAAATACTTTCTTAAGTATTCCATATGGCATACCAGTTTTATCAGCCTTTTTCTGTAAAGCAGCCTTAACATTTGATTCTTCTAATTCTTTCATTTCACCGTACATGTCTTTAAACTTTTTGGTGTGCTTAGAAGTTTTTGTTTTTGCTGTAGCATCGCCGGGAGCTGGCTTATAAGCAGCTGGATTATCGTCATCCATTTTAGCTTGCTTTTTGAATTGAGCTGCACGTTTAGCATTTGTTGATTTTGATAGACCTGAGGCATATGATTTTTTCATACCAGAGTCTTTATCTTTTGGCTGCTCTCTTGCTTCTTCAAGGGAGTGTTCTGCTGGCTGTACTTCTGAAGCTAATGCAAGGATTGATTCTTCATTAGGATCTACCTTAGATACTTGATCTAACCAGCATCTCCAAGTTTCACCTTTTGATTCTACAACTAAGTAATTAGCACCAAGTTTAGTAATAGTACCAACAATACCTTTTGCAGTAATTACTACTTGTTCACCTTCTTCAAAAATACGTTGCTTGATATATGCTTCACGTAGATCAGAAACCGGTGCTAATTGAACATGATTCTTATATTCAGCAGCTTCTTTGATACCCATTGCTTTACGTAAACTATCGAATAGATCTTTACCACCTTTGAAACTAGATGGAAGACCTTTTGAGAATGTAGGATAGTCATTATCTGCAGCTGCAGCTCTCATCTTAGAAGCTGACATACCCGATACATCATCTGCATCAGGATCTCTTTCACCAGCTGATACAACATTAATACCATCTTCAAAGTTGTACATACCATGACGAGATTTAACGCCGTTATACTTATTTGTTAGTGCAGAGAATTCATTAACTCGATCTGAACCAACAACCATAGTAACTTTGGTAAACCCTTGATCGTATAGCTTTACCAAAATGTCTAATGCATTACGAACATCTTTATCAGACATAATATTTCTACCATGCTTAGGAAACATCTTCCGCATGGTCTTAACTTTTGTATTAAAGTCTAATGGATTCTTTTTAGCATCTTGAGATTTAGACGCATACACGCGATAGTTGTTTCCCTTTGCTAGAGAGGCAACTTTAGAAATTAACTTTTCATGACCAACGGTTGGCGGATTAAATCTGCCAAAGGTAAATACTACCTCTTTAGTCTCTTCGGTAAGATATTCGTTAAAGGACTTCAAAGTTACTCTCCCTTAGTCGCTTTTAGTTTTTCACGATCGGCTTTTTTAATTTTAGGGAGTAATTTCTTTGCAAGTTTTTTAATTGTTGCACCCTTTTTCTCAATGCGCTTTTCAATGCTTGCTCTTGCAGAATAAGAAAGATCAGCCTTATCTTTATCTTTTGTAATTTTCTTAATGAGAATATTACGAGCAGCTTTTTCAGCACGTTTCTTCAGCTTCTCTGGAGATGCTAATTTCTTACGCGCTTTTTTCTGGCCCAATGCGATTTTGGCTTTATTCTTTCGCATGGCCATTTTCATTTTTTGTCTTTGAGCTTGGGTAAGAGCTTCATCTACACTCGGGTCATATGAAGCTGCTAAGTCGCCAGATGTATCGTCTGTCTTACGTCTCTTAGCATTTTTGGCGAGCTGTTCGTCGCCAGTGCCTGTATAGTCTACAGTTAAAAAGTCTTTGAATGAATACATTATTCTTCTTTCCCATTAAGAACGAGACGCAGTGTCCCAACCTTTTAATATATCAGGGGAGAAGTTGTTGTAGGAGAATTCTAATCTATCTACAATTTTAACTGCTCCGCCACCAATACGGTCAATAGCAACAAAGCCTTCTTGGCTGGTTACTTTAAACCCAGATTTTGTTTTAACAAAAGTATTTATTGTCTTCAGTCTATCAAGTTTATTTATAATAATTAACTTCGCAACTACAATAGCTTTCTGTAAATCAAACACTAATTTTAAATTCTTTTTATTTTTTTCAGAAAAGAATTTTAGAAATTCATCTCTTTTAGTATATTGTGCTTGTTTACCCTTATCAGTTGAACGCTTACCGGCTTCTTTTTCAAACTTATCATTAATGAATTGAATAAGAGTATCAACATGCTTTTTAGTATCTGTTACAGCTTCACCTTTTCTTACATATCTATTACCATGTGTTTCAATTATACTTGCAAAGTCAGGATTCTTTTCAATATCACGAAGTGTAGAACCAGCGATCTTACGAAAAATCTTGCCAGCATCTGAGAGAGCTTTCGTAACTTCGTCAGTATCTTTTTTTGTTAATGTTGCTGTGCCCGATAAGTCACGCAGTGTAGCGGTTTCAGCCCATACTGAAGATACACTTTTGAATTTATCAACGTCAACACCATATGATGCCTTCATAGTCTCGAAAGTAGCTCCATCGTACGACGTATGAAAGACCACTCCAATGCGTGCTTTTTTAATTTTTTTAGCTTCGTCGGAATCGACGGGAATAGCATACATAATGGTGTTAGGGTGAAAAGTAAGAAACTTTTGACCATCAATTGACTCAGTTTTAAGATCATTTGAAGTAAACATAATATCACCTTGGACGACACCTCGGATACCAAGCTTACTAAGCTCATCATAAGCGATTTTGAGTTTTGTTTGTAAGTCTCCACTTGTATCTTCTTCGATGTCTTCATGAGATTTATATACCTTTGGATTCTTGTTAAAAATGCCCTTTTTGGCTACAAAGAATTGCCCATCGGCTGGATCAACTCCTGCAAAAACTGCAGGTGCGCCATCCCATTTTACAGTAACATCTGTAGAACCTTTGGCATTACCCGCTAACATATCACGAAGAGAACGCAAAGCTAGAATAGCATCCCTTGCGCCTTTCACACCTCCATAAATCACTTGATCTTCAATGTGAGTCATGTGAGTATTCTTTTGTTCAGAAAGGTAAGACTTAAAGTTTTTCATGTTTTTTCCTATTGGTAAATTTTTACGAATGCTGATGAATCATCAGAACTCGATGCTGCATAATTCACAATTGCATTTACAAATGAATCTGCCTTTCTGCCTTTATTGGTATTTAAATAATGCACAATCATTACAGCAGCTAATTTAGCTGAGAACCAACCTGCATCTTTATTTCTAATCTCTTCCATGTAATAGTCAAAGGTTAAAGATGGGTCAGCATTTTTTGCCATTTTGTAGAAGTATAATTCGGATCTTTTATTTTTACCAGAAGCTAATTTTTGTGCTATACGTTTAATGGATCCATGCGCTGGAATATTGACATTGAGATATCTTTTACCAGCTGCCATAATAACACCCCAGCCAGCTCCGCCGCCGCGGGCTGTTTTGCCCATAATTTCGATCTTATTTGCTCCAAGATAGTTATTTGGCCTGATTTCCATAGTGCCACCGCTAAATTGTACAGTGCCACCTTTGTTTGAGAAGAACGTTCCGCGTTGAGTTTTTACAGCACCAGATACAAATTTATGATTCTGTGGAGAACCTTCAACGTTATATTCTTTTGCTTTAGCTTCTTTCTTTACAAGCTTAAGGGAAATACCTACAACTTTACGTTCTTTGAATAGACGTAGAAGTGAAGTATTAAGTGCACCAATTGAAGAAGTATCTAGTTCTTTCTTTAGGTCTACACCATCTTCAATAGCCCAGATATCGCCTGGATTCCATTTATCATCTGTTAATGCAGAGATACCAGAATTCTTAAAGGCTTCTTTCTTTGCTTTTTTATAGATGTAATTCATTGCTGAAGAATCGCGATGGAGCTTATGCTTTTTAGTTGCATAGCCAGCTTTAATAATTTTTTGTGCTGAAAGGTAAGCTGAAACTTGCCATGCTGAATCCATTGAAATCATTTCATCAAATGATGTTTTACCTACATCAATACGGTTCATAGCTTTTTTAAGAATGGATGGAGTAAAGAACTCAATTGGTTGGTTACCATATTCAAGCATTGCTGCTAACCATAAACATTGACCTGATTCAGTCTGAGCAGTATTTTCTGTACCACCACCAGCACCTGCGCCACCGCCAAAAATAGCTGACTTACCAATCTTTGAAGATGAAATAGTTCGACCATCAACAGTAACTAAATCAAATGGGGTTTTACCATCAAAATTATCTACAGCTGTAATATTTTCAGGGGTATTTGCGAACTTTACTTCTGAGTTATCTTTGGCCAAAGCCAAGGTAATACCATTAATTACAGCATGCTTAAGAATATCAATTCTTGGTTCTTTAGTTTTACTGTTCGGCTTGCTAAGCTCTCCAGGTCTGAGAGCCGTCATTCCTTCAGATAAAAAAGATCTAAACTTCAGCATTGTTTATCCACATTCTTAGGTTTAATTAGTACTATTTATAAGTTTATAAAACTTGATGGAAGCATATAAGAGCAAGTTCTGTTTCAACTCTAAATGCTTCTTTTTCCCAAGGAGACTTATCATAATCATAACCGGAAGGATATACCTTTTTCTTCCAACGTATTCTACCATCATCAAGCTGCTTCATTTCACTACGAGCGTACTGCTTAAGGTGAGTCATTTCATGACAAATTGTAGATACAAAATCAAATAGGCGTAAGTTCTTATCAATCTCTAGCTCAAATGTGCGGTTATCATCGAGTTCCATACAATAACCATATGCACCTTTTTCATAACAATTAGTAAGCCTTACCATAATATCTAGTGTTCTAAACCTTGGCATCTCTTTCTTGAGATACCAAGCTATAACCTTATGAGCCAGCTCTTTACGATCAATCTTACCACCAATCACATTAACTTCATTCATACTGCCTTCTCCATCATCAAATATAGGTATATTATACCATAGCTAATTAGGTATGTAAACAGGTTGGCCAAAAATAAAAACCCTTTAGAATCAACAACTTAGATGAGGAGAGTTCTAAGCCATTGATTCTAAAGGGAATTTAAATTGTAATAAATTGTATCAAAAAATAGTTATATAAATCAATCACTTAAGGTAAAATCACTATTAAATGATATAATAGTTTTTCTAGACTTAGATTCTACTAAAGGGGCTTTATGAATTACAAAGCTGGGAAATGTTATTACATCGCCTTCCTCTACTTCTAAATCTATTGTTTTTTGGGTAAATGGATTTATAATTTGTGTTTTTGGAGTATCACTAGGAAGTTCTAAGTAATAAACATTAGTAAATTGGCAATCATTATGAACGTGCCATCCATGTTCTCCGTTTTGCTCATATTGCTGAAACCAAATATTATGAATTTTCCATGAATCGTATTCAGTATTTTCTACTAAAGTATTCATATAATTAAACAAATTAGGTTCTAATAAACTTAAATATTCTCTGCTATGTCCGCGTGGGACCTCCCAATCGACTTTACTGATATTTGAGTGATTTTTTATCTGTAGATATTTTTCAGGCATATTATTAATTAATGAAAGAATATTATCTTTCATCAAATTATGGCTTTCCATCTTACATTTAAAGTAAGGAAGGTCAAAGGTCATAAATTTAATTTGTTTATTCATAATATCCTCATACCAATATTGGTACCCGCGGCCGGACTCGAACCGGCATGCTCTAAGAGCGAGGGATTTTAAGTCCCTTGTGTCTACCATTCCACCACGCGGGCTTAATTTTATTCTTCCATCAAAGACTTAAGCTTTTTAGCTTCTTCAGCTTGTTTCTCAAGAGTTTTAGGTATAAACAATAAAACAATTGCGATGAGCAAAGGTGAAACTAAAGCTGCAGCGATAGCCCAAAGAGTAGCATTTCGTCCTTTTGACTCTGCCCATTTATAAATTGCATAGACAAATACTGCCCAAAAGATAATCGTAATTAATAGTTCCATTTACTTTCCTTATATATTATGGCGACCCCTGAAGGACTCGAACCCTCGACCTAGTGCTTAGAAGGCACTTGCTCTAATCCAGCTGAGCTAAGGAGCCATTAACTTTATTTATCGACGACGGTAGATGTAAGCATCCACACGGTCAGCAATTTCAAGAGGAAGAGATCGTTGGCCAGCATCTCGAGCCCAATGATCAGAGACTGGACGATCATATTTGTCACTAAGCCATGTTTTCATACGAGCAGTACGATCTGTACCACGTCCCTGGCATTTTACATAATATTGATAGTCATAACCATCTTCACGAAGCATACGGTTCATGTTCTTAACCATGCCACGTACTTCATTAAGTTGAAGCATATCATCAGCACACTCATAATCAAAAGTTCCGATATAAGCGTCTGAGCGATTTTTGTCTAGTTGAATACCCATTGTTTTCTCCTCATTGAATATAGTATTATTATACCATATGTCTTTCATAATGTAAACATGTAAAATGCACTTTTTTCAAAAAAGTTTTATTTTACTCTTAGAATTTCTTCGGCTTCGTTGAGAGTTATGATTCCTTTTGTTTGAAGAACTGTCAAAGCCATCTCAATCCCTTGATTAGTTCCATCTTCTCGCCCTTGGCGATAAGACTTTCTTCCATGATGCGCTAGTGCAACCATGAGAAAGCATAGAAGAATTGACGCTTGTGTTAGATCCATTATTCTACCCAAATGTGATTAAATTTAGTTGGAAGGTTTTCACAACTATATTTATCGCTTTCAACATAGTTAATTACCTCGACACACTTATCAGTTGAATACGAAAACATAACGTCTGGAATACTTAAGACAGAATTAAGAGCCAGAGCTCCAGTTCCAGCAAGAGCAAAGACACCAAGTGAATTAATCATAATCTTTTTCATAACAAGTTCTCCTTAAGAGTAAAAAGTTTCGCCAGTAAAGATGTTGGTGATTTTTTCACCAGGACCAAAAGCTGCACGAGCTTCAAAACGTTCTTCAGCAAGCTGCTCTTCAGTGCGATTCGATTGAGCTTTGATATACTCTGTAATTGCTGCACGATCTTGAGCTGATTTAGCTTCAACAGTCAAGTCAACGTTTTCTTGAGAGATAAAACCTGCTTCCATGAAGTCAGTTAACATATCTTCAAACGGAGAGCGATCATTTGATTTCCAGTAGACTACATCATCTTGGATGTAAGCATCTGCAAAGTTTTCAGCAATCTTCTCAGCTGCGTAACCAGTGAAAGTTTGTGTTCTAGAATCTCTACGCATTTTCATTCTCCTCATTTATTATAGGTCTATTATACTATGAGTAGATGAGGATGTAAACCCCTAAATGCACTTTTTTTCACAAAAAATGCATTTTTATTTTCCTTTAGAATCAATGGCTTAGAGCTGTTCAAACCCTAAGCCATTGATTTATATACAAAATATATTTTGTATTATTTTGTATCAATCTTCAATAAAATCTGCCACTTTAGGGTAGATTTTACTAATAGCTTCAGCTACAGCTCGAGCAAGTTCAATATGCTCTAGTTGAGTACCATTAGATGAGCGTAGTTCAATATAATGAATCCAACTGCGAATAGTACCATTTACGTATAAGCGTGATGGTGTATTACCTTCAGGAAGAACAGCACGGGCTTGTTCTTTTGCAATACCATTTTCAATTGCCCATTCGTAAGCTTGCATCGCTCGTTGCCAAACTGCTTTTTGCTGTACTTCCCAAGTATTATGAAGCGATACGTCATCATGCACAATACTATTTTGGCGATTCTTTGGATCTTGCAAACGTGCCTTTTTAATTACAACAGAATCACTAAGATCGCGGACGTCAGCATACCTTTGAGAAAACTCTTGGAATGAAAAGCTTCGGTGTCGGAGGAGCTGTCTTGCGATGTCTCGGGTTGTGTCAACTTCGATACAGGCTGATGCCATTTCGAATGGTGACCAGTGTTTATGTTTGATGAGATACTCAAGTAGCTTTGGTGTTGTCTTGGTGTTAGCTTGGTTTGCTGGATTGGACACACGGGCTGCGTAAGCGATGAGGTCTTGGATATTGTCAAGCCCCTGCGTTGCAAGTTCGCCAGTGTGGATTCGATCTGAGGGTTGACTATGGGAGATGAGACGTGCATGCATTATATTTTCCTTATTAAATTAATTAGCGCCAAGCTGGGCCATTAAGCCACGTAACTAAAGAGTGTCTAGTTCCTTTAGTTACTGGAGTAATTTTATGTAAAATCCAAGAAGGAAATGCAATTAGCGTTCCTTTTTGTTTTAAATTATTTAAATTAATATTTTTTTCAGCAATCTTTAAAAACAAGTCTCCTCCCTCATATTCACTTGGGTCAGAAAGTTGTAATATTAGTGATAATTTTCTTTCTTTAAAATTGTATTTTTCTTCATTAAATATTGTATCAAGATGAAAACTATAATGTTGTTTTTCTTCACCGCTATATTCAGTAAATTGAACACCATTAATGTAAGGATCTGAATATAAATCAAAACCAAAAGCTTCAACATTAACTTCACTTCCTACTTGATATAAATTTTTTACTATTTCATTATGTCTTATCCAAGAAATAGTACTATTTCTAATATTAGAAGAATCATATGCTTTATTAGCTACTGTACCTCTTTCTTTTTTTTCGCCCTTACATAAATCTAAAATGTGATCGCATTCTTCTCTGCTAAAGCAATTTTTCCATGTCCAATAAGCGTACTGCATTATACTTTAAATCCTTCAAATTTCTTTACATTATTTTGTGAGTAATCAGCAACTGGAGCTGATTGACCTGCATCAATGATATTTTGAGCTGATTGCTCAACGTCGTATAGTTTCATTTTAGATCTGTCCACTCCAATAACGAATCGCTTATTGGCACTTGGGTCGTTGTATCGGTTTTTAAGCTGCTTGACGAGGATTTGTCCAAGGCCTTCGAGCTCTTCGTTACTGATGAGGGCAAACATAAGATCCGCAGTTGCAGGAAGCCCAAAGGATTCCGACGTGTCTTCAAGGCCAACATCAGAGTTTGAATATCCTGATCGAGTTGTTTGAGTCGCTGAGACAATTGGGACATCGAATTCGACTGCAAGTCCTCGGATTTCTTCTGCAATTGCTTTGATATATGAGTAGGAGTTGATTGCACCACCCATTCCTTTCATACGCGACGAAGCGCAAATATTAAGGTAGTCAATAAAAACAATATCGGGTTTGAAGTTTTTCTTCAATTGCAACTCTTTCATTAAAGCTCTAAAGTGGCCAACGTGAGCAGCACCTGTAGGATATTCTTTAATGACTAATTTGCCATGAGACTTGTTTGCAATTTGAGCAACTTTATTGCCAAACATGTCTTTAGATAGATTAGGAAGCTGATCAATAGGCGTATTCATTAGATTAGCATCGACACGTTCTGCGATACGTTCTTCTGCCATTTCCATTGTAATATAAAGAGCATTCTTGCCCTGGCTCAATACAGAACCAGCAACATGACACATAAACAAAGATTTACCGACACCAGTGCCAGCCAAAGCGATATTTAATGTTTTATTGGGAAGACCACCCTTTGTTATTGAATTGAAATAATCTAGATCAAACGGAATACGTTCTTCTTGGCGGTGATAAAATTCATAGCGATTTTGAAAGTCATCAATATAGTCATGACCAACATTATTGTCAAAGCCAACAGAAAGTGCGTCTGATAATAGTTCCGGTAATGCGTTCTTTGTATGTTCCGGATCTTTTCCATCTAAAATATTTATAGACTTCATAATCGCAAGGTGAATTGCTCGATCTTGACACCATTTTTCAGTGTTTTCAACTAGCCATTCGAGACTAATATCCTGAGGGATTGCAACTTCTTTAATAACAGAAACTGCTTCAGAATATTGACCATCACTAATATCTTGAGCTTCCATCTCAATAGATAAAGCTTCACCTGTTGGTAACTTATTATATTTGCTAACAAAAGAAATGATTTGATCGAAGACAATACGTTGACTGCCTTCGAAATAATCTTTCTTTAGAAAAGGGATAACTTTGCGTGTAAAGCTTTCATTATTAATTAGATTCCTTAGAATTGTTGTTTGTAGATTCGGTTCCATCAGGTTGCTCACCAATTGCAAAATTGTTATCTTCGATTGCTGCTTCAATAATATGTGTTAACATATCACCAACATAATTATTGAATTCAGCGTCATCTTTTAGTTCGTCTGGATTAGTTGGGGCTTCTTCAATTTGATATTGAAATTTTAGTTTTGGGTTACTACCATCCATTTGTTCTTGGATAGCAATTTCGCCAAATGTAATTACTGTACCAGAAAATCGTCCTGTTTTGATTTTAAAAGAATCATGATTAGTTCCTTTATGATATTCAATCTGATCGTAATCATATTGACTGATATTATTATACATCATTTCCTCCCTCAAGTACACCCTCTAATGCGGCTTCATCAATAGTAGATTTATAACCAATTGTATAATGTTCTTTTAAGAACTCTTTGAAGTTTGTTTTTTCAAATACTGGCTTCCAGAATTCTTCAGTAAGAGTTTCAGCTTCACGAACTTTACTTGGGCTTAGAACTTCACCTGACGCAGGATCCATTGCTTCATACCAACCATTACTTGGTTTACGTACAAAGTTACCAACCATTGCAACTTCAAGAAGACCTGACCATTGTTCTACACCACCATCCCAAGATACCGAGATTGGAATCTTCGATTTTTCTTTTACATAACGAGATTTATCAACATTAATCACAAAGTCGTAACCAGTAATTTCTGTACCCTTTTTGTTTTGACGACGGCCAATAATCCAGATATTATCTGCTGAATAGTAGATACCTGTACCACCAGAAACAACAGCTTTTGGAAACAAACCAATTTCTTGATATGTATGGTTAATAGCCAAAAGAGGAATATCTCGCATAGTCAAATATGGAGTTGTCATACGGAAAAGACCTTTCAAGGCCTTTGCACGGGACATATCAGCAACTGACTTTTCATTAATAGCATCTTCAAGTTCTTTCTTAGATGCAAGGTTACCAATTGAATCGATTACAACAATTACTTTATCTTCACGTTCAATATTTTCAAGTTGGCCAATCAAATCAAACTTAAGTTCTTCAACATTAGTAATTGGAGTATGAAGTACTCGAGATGGATCTACACCAAATGATTCAAAATAAGATTGAGGAGAACCAAATTCAGAATCGTAAAATAGCATAACAGCATCTTCGTACTTATTCATATAAGCAGCTGCCATCAAAAGAGCAAAAGAAGTTTTAAAGTGTTTTGAAGGACCTGCAAGAACAGTCATACCTGGAGTAAGACCGCCATCAACAGAACCAGACAAAGCAACGTTTACCATTGGTACTTCAGTTGGCACCATATCTTTTTCGGTAAAGAACTTTGATTTTGAAAGAACTTCAGTATTTTTCAACTTAGAATTCTTTTTGAGTTTATCCATTACAGACATATAAGTCACCTTTTCATTTATATTAAGTATATTATACCATAAATTCGTCTAGCTGTACACCAATTTGTTTGTAATCAAGTGATTTTGTTTTATTACATTGAATCATAAAATCAGCATCAACAGTATCTAACTTGTTACTAAGGTATTTTTTAATTTGTTCAGCCATATCTGTTGCTGTTGTCACCGGAACATTTTGACAAATATGATTTAGATTTTTGAGCCCACCTTGTAGAACAAAGTCACGAGGCAGCTTCATTACTTCCATAGCTTCACGGACAGTTAAATATCTATCTTCATCTGGATGAGCAGTTGAAGTTGGCATATGACCTACAAAAGCTCCAAAGTAATCTTTTGGAATTTCAGTATTTTTTCGCATGATGTTACCACCAGCTTTTAGCTTTTCATACATACGATTGCATTTTGCAGCTTCACGCTCAAAACCATTTGCTTCCATCCATTCTCCTACTTCATTATATTTAATGCCATTGGCTTCAATGTAATCAAGTGGATTAGTAGTCTTTTCGATCTTAGCAGCAAATTCTTGGTGAGTAATACCACCTTCAATAACTTCAAGCACATACTTATAAAACGGATTATCAGTAGGCTTTTTAGTATTAGTCAGCATTTGACTCATAGGATCATCTGGATTATTTGGCACTGATCGAATCATATCCTCAATTTTTTCATGAGGACGGTGGAAGTAATCAAAGACAGGAACACGATCATCTTTCCAAAAGAAATAAAACGTACGATCTCGAACTTGGCTCAACCCATGAAGAATAGATTTAGTCTTATAGATTGAGAATGTATAACCATGTTTCTTACCAATTTCACGAAGGCGTTTGACTACAGGTTCACCCATTTTAGATGCAAGTCGTGGTGCATTCTCTCCCCAGAATACTTTAGGTGCCATAGTACCTAGTACATATTCAGAAGTAATAAACATCCAATCATTAGCAACGTTATCACTAGCAGATGAAGGTGAAAGACTACTTAAACCCGCACACGGGCAAACAGTATTTACAACATCCACCTGTTCAAACTTTGTAGAACTATTTTCAGTAATTACATTGTATGGAACTTCATGATTATAATGTTCAACAATATGCTGGTCATTATTAGCAAATGGTTCATAGCTTACAATATATTCAGGCCTTTTACCAAATGCATTTTCCATTGCAATTGTTTCACCACCAATGAGTGGTACTATACTTGCATATTTCATCCGAAAAAATCCTCCAACGATTGATGTTGGCTGGACTCATAAGCTTTCTTATGTTGAATAGTAGTTGCTAATTTTATTTGGCCTTTCCAAGGTCCATTAGGAACTTCTTTTTCGCGAACCTTTACAAAGTCTGGCCAAAGTTCTGCTAGTTTTCTTTGTGCATCATTATGTACTTCAAGAGTGCGCCATGTAGAACAACCACCTTCGGCATTTGTTTCAGAACATGTTACCATATATTTAGCACTAATACGATTTTTAAAACCTTTTGTAAGCAATTGAAGATTTACATCAAAGTCTTCAGCAGCTGCTACTCGATTCCATTCAATTCCATCTGGAACATTTGGCCCATCATAAAATACGTTTGTCATAATACGTTGACACTCACGAACTGGCCATTGACGTACATCTGGAATTACCCAAGCTGGAAGTAAACCACCATAGACAATACCTTCATCCATCCATTGATTCATTAGACCAAATGTGTCATCAAAATCTTGTTCTGTAAAACGACGTGATAGCCATTTAGTACCTTCACCGGGATTTGGCTCTTTTACAACAAAATCGAGGTCATCATCAAAAACCATATGACGACACTCTCGGTAGTTGTTAAAGATCCACTCTCTCGTAGGCGCGATTCTAGATATATTATCAGGGAGACCAATAACAGCTGAACCATATCTTTCTCTCATTTCTTCAAACTCATGAGCTTGAACTACAAAGGTTACTTTATCTTGATATTTCTTAGGTAGATTATTGTATGTGACTTGTTTATCCATACGACCTAGCGTGGGAATAATAATATGCTCAATCATATAAACTGCCAGGCAACCCCAGCCTCCTCAAATAATTCTTTAGTAAATTCAAATGAATCTTTCCATTTTTCTGGTGTATCTTTTTGTACTGGCATAATCACTTGACGAACACCAACTTGAATAAGACCTTTAGCACATTCTGAACAAACCGGTAGACCAGTAACATAGACTGTAGAATCATCAAGGGATACACCATTGTACGATGCATTATATATCAAATTCATTTCAGCATGAACTACGTACTTATACTTCAAATCGCGATCTTTTAGTCTTTTACTAGAATGACTAATACCGCGTGGAAACCCATTATATCCTTGAGCAAGAACCTGACCTTTAGTACCAACAGCAATAGCACCGATTTTCTTTGATGGATCTTTTGACCATGAACTTACAGTACGGGCAAGATCAAGATAGCGTTTGTTCCATTCACCCCTCATAGTTGGCATCGTCTTCTCCTAACATTTTGGTTTCCATTTGATCTTTAAAATCTACTACTTTTTCTGTTTCAATCATATTAATGATTATATTTGTAACATCGATATCTTTTTGAATGAACCACATTTTTTGCTTAAGCTTTTCAAGTTCTTCTTGATAGTATTGAAGCTCTTTTTCTTTACGCACTTTTTGCTCAATAATATCGCTAATTAATATTAATTTATTCATTACTTCACCAAATTAAAGTGACGTTCGTATACGTGCAAATTCATTACCTGCCATGTAAGCATACCCTTTTCAATAGTAAAGTGTTTATTGCCAGGAAGTTTGCATTGTTCATTCCATTGAGCAACAAACTTATCCATTAAGTATTGAGCCCAAGCGTAATCGTTTTTATATCCAAACACAACATCATTTGAGCGCATCTGCGACACCATATGCAAAATGCCATCGCGGATATAGAAGGTTTGCGCATTAGTACAGATGAAATCTGATTTACCACCTTCATCAAATTCAACCCAGATAGATGGACGATTGTAAACCATTTGAGCGCGGCGACTATCAGGATTATGCCATAGTTCATCAAAAGCATTATAAAATTGATTGTGATACTTGTCTGCAAAGACTAAATGGCCATAGTTAGAATTAATATTGCCATGTTGATCAGCAGCATATCGCCATGCTTGAGGTGGTTCTTTATCAGCACCATGAATATCGTAAATGTTTGTTGAACCGCTTTCATACCAAGCAAGCTCAGCATTAATATAAGACTTAACTGGTTCACCAAAGATCGCTGGCTCAGTTGCTAAAAAATTAGCGCCAAGCATTTCAATGGTGCGTTGTCCTGTTTTGTCAATAGTAAATGCTTCATCGTTTAGTTCGCCAATAAAGAATTCACGAATATCTTTTACACTATTTAGCAGCATCACATACTCTCTTTCTTAGATCAGAGGATGAGAACCTATGATCTCGTTTATTAAAATAAAGTTGAATACCACGCTTGCGGCATTCATCTTTTCCAGTAAAATCTTTGTCTTTGTATTCATCGCCTAGAATACGAACATTGATTGGATACATGTTTATTATATCAAGTAAATCAGCTTCTGTACAATACGGAATGATCTCATCAACGTAATTTAAAGCAGAAAGTTGAACATGCCTTTCAACTAAACTTTGTACTGGTGGATTCTTTTCTTTACGATCTCGACTAGGATCAACTTGTAAACCACAAATAAGATAATCACATTGAGCTTTTGCTTCTCTTAACATAGCAATATGACCCGCATGAAGCAGATCAAATGTAGAACATGTAAATCCTATAATCATTTCTTTGGTCTCGTAATATTGTAACGATCATCCATTTCAGGATGCTCAAGTTGGTGAATGCGGAGAATAATCAACTGAGTAAGAGCATGAACTAAATGACTTTTACCAGATTCAGGATCAATATCTTCACCTTGCCAAAATGTATTTAGATGCCGTTGAATAGACGAATAGGTTCTACCATAACCTGTAGAACCACCATCATCGCGCCAATTGTTTTCACCATACTTTTCAGCACCAAACGCAAAGATTTCAGAAATTTCAACTAGAATTTCTGGTGGAATGAGATGCAAAGGTGGTTTATTTGAATCGTATTTCATAGGTACTCCATCAATATAATAGGTATATTATACATTATCTTCTTCGGTTTGTAAACAAAATTGTTTACCATTCCACAAATAAATTCCGTGTAGTTTATAATCACATGTTTCTTTATTACCAATAAAGACATAAAGAACTTCTGGATATTTTCGCCAAGTTTCTATTGCGGCGTCATTACATCTTTGTAAAACATACGGAACATAATATTCGCCTTCAGTAACTTTTACTTCTACTTGATTACCTTCTGTATCAATTACATCTTTATATTCACGTGGATCATCACTAAAACTTTCATGGTCTATTAGATATAATTCTGCAGCATGGCCATACATAACAGTTTCTATAATATTTTCTAAAGATCTACCACGAGCGGTTGATGGTTTACTGTGGATTAGTTTAGCTTCTGTTTCAGCTCTATTATATAGCCTTGCAGGATCTAAGTCAGTTTTAGCATTAAATTTCATTACATATTTCCATAAACAAATTCGATAGCTCTTTCAGCTTCTTTATCAAGTGGACGGTTGTCATACCAATTACCAGTTTCCATGTCAAGTTCTTTACATAGCTGAACTACTTCTTGAACTGTGATTGGATATTCACGTTTGATTGCATTACCAGCAATTGAGACCATAATTCTATACATCATATGATACCAACCAGTTCCAGTAAGTGCTTTATATTCTACAACTAAGTTCTTATTCATAAATGGGCAATCATGATAAGATACCCATTTAATAGAGTTATTTTGCATTTGATCTTTGCGATGCTGGATAATAGTCTTTTGCATTGATTCAGGCAAACGTTCAAAAAAGCTTGAACCTTTCTTTTCAACGATTGGATGCTTATCAATTAAAGCATAAGGATCAATGTAAGAACCTGAAGAATTAGTAAAAATAAAATTATTAGCACCAGCATAGCTCGCAGGAATGTAATACATGCGAGATAAATCTTTAGTCTGCCGATCTCCGATTGATCCGAGTTCAGTGTTGAGCGCAAACCAAAATTTCTTAATTTGATCGACTCCAATCGAAGCTTTAAGTGGGAATACGAGTCGAAACTTCGGATGATCGATAGTGCTGCTAGCAGTTGAGTAGCAAATGTAATACCAATCACCATAACGATTATATAGTTCATTTTCTAAGTCACCTTCAAATACGTGATCGTCGACATCAACTGCAGCCCAACCGGCCCAATTAACTACATTAGCATTTGCCCTTGTAGTATCAGGTTGATAAGTTGCTGGTGAGATGAGTTGCGCATCTTTCTTGTCTTTTCGTTCAACAGTGGAAAGATCATACAGCAGACTCTCGAACTGTTGCCAATTCGAGAGATCCATTCTTTTATCAGTTTTATTATCAAAAATGCTGTTAAACAGCGTCAGGGAAATTCCCATGATTAGCCTCATGTGTTGGAGCAGTCCAGCCTTCAGGCTTAATCAAATCTGGAAGACCAAATGGATTTGGACGACCTTCTTTTACGCCTGGTGTTTTAGCCATATTTGCTTCATACACTCGATCCCATGCTTCGTTTGCGTCAACACCGAATACATCGAGAGTGCCAATTGCAAAAACACAAAGATCAATAAGACCATCAACAATTTCTTCTGGATCTTTTGCTTCAATAGCATCCATTGTTTCGTCAAGTTCTTCTTTACACATCGCAAGACGAAAGTTTAGATAATTTTTCATCAATTCTTTGTCGTGCTTATTCTTTTCAAACCATTCTTTTACACCAAACTTGTAGTGCATCATAGTAATATCATTTGCCCAATCAGACATTGAAAGCTTCCTCTATTTTTTTAATATGTTTGCATTTTTTAAAGGCGGGGCAATCACAGCTAAAACCTTTATCTAAAAATTCTACGTTATAGTTATTTCCGCGGCTACCAATAACATCCCATACTGTGCCAACGGCCCAATGGTTTTTCATTTTGATAGTATCACTAGGATAAGTTTTTGGCTCGTATTTTGCCATGTGTTTCTCCGTTTTCATAATATAGTTTATTATACATCATTTTCTGCAATTTGTACACTGCAATTTTCAGGTAAAACGTAACCTATTGCAAGCATAAATCGTTCAAGCATATTGCAAAGTTCATGAGTAGAAATATCATCCATATCGGTTTGCATTTCTACAGTTTCTTCTATTTCTGAATTATAGTAACTAAAGTGAATCATATTTCTTTCATCCTTTTCCAAGTATCTTTCCAGCCTTTTACTTCAATAGCTCGACCGCCAAACCTTTTTACAATTTGTTCTGCTAATGGTCTGTCGTTTCCGCCTGGCATCATTTTATCGCCAAAGAAAATTGCTGAACCCTTTATGTGTTGTGCAATTTGAGATTTATCTAATCCCTTTGGAAAAATATCAATTCCAGTATCTCCACCAACCTTTGCTTCTAGGTCAGGAAACATTGTATTAAATGAATCTGCGATTGTGTGACGTTCATTAAATTCTTTATCAAATAAAATGTATTGGCTTCTTTCTTCTTGAGTACAATTCCGGCCAATAGTACTATAGTTTACCATACCAGGACGTTCTTCAATATGAGTTCCAGTGCGTATACTAAACTTACTTTCATACAAACAGCTTTCTAAGAAGTACCTTGCAAGTTCTGGTAGTTCCCAGTCTGCACTATATACTTCTTTACCAGCAACCCAAATAGAATTACCGGAGCAATTATAGCAAGCTTTTACTGTTTCACATATTTTAGAACCAATTTGTTCTACGGTCTTTGGGTAATCAGATCCCGTCGCAAGATATACTCGATTAGCTTTTGCAAACTTTAAAAAGTATTCTTTAAATTCAGAATCCATTTTACTCCTACTTGGTGTAAGAGTACCATCAACATCAAATATCCACTTCATAACTAATCTTTCTTAGTTAGCGACCAATTGCCACCATCGAGCTCTTCCCAAATGATTGTATCGCCGTCATCCCACCCGACTTGATTTAGTACGTCGCTTGGTAGATCTAGATACAGCTCCTTTGTTTCTTGGTTTTCCTTTACCTGGATCACCCACTGGTTTTGCCCTACTTTTCTTACGTTCATTGATACTTTTCTCTATTCGTTTCCAAGAGGCCCATACACCTTCAATGTCTCCATGTCGGTACATAGTGGCCCATCTTTTTCCAATTGAATGCCAGCATAAAATACGAGTATTTCCCCTTTTAGTTTTAACTAATTGAAGGTGAGTTCCTGGCTTTTTCTTTGAGCCTATGATAACTTCGTCTAAAACTTCGTAGCTGACTTCACCAAACATACGCTTCTCCTCATTGGTATAGAACTATTATATCACAACCAAAAAAGAATGTACACAGTTATTTTGAAGAAAGTTCAGAAATTTTATCTTTTAAAGCGAGCTTTTCTTTTTTTCGAAGAGTAATAACTTCGTCTGGAGCTTTTTCTGCTTCAAGAGCTTCAATAGTTTGATGCAAATGTTTATGCTTTTTCTTTAATGATTGTATGTATGCTTCTGTATTAGCCATGTATAAGTTCCTTATGCAAAGAAGTCTTCAATTGATACCTTTTCTTCAACAGACCAGCCAATAGCATCTAGGATTGGTTCAATTGGATCCAAAAAGGTTTTTTTGAATTGCAGATCATAGTCAATGTATTTATGAAGCTGTAATTCTTGTGGAAGATAATCAGGGAATGAAATAACATTTTCTCTGATTGGATTTGGCATTTTCAAATAACAAAACTTGATCTTTTCACCGTTTTGAATAAGTGTATATTTCTTATCAAGGCTTTTGTCTTTGACATTATGATTATATAGGAGTGCCCCACGTACATGGATTGGAGTACCCTTTTTATAGATCAGTTTACGATCCCGCCATTTGATGGTGTCATTTACACCACGTGGAAAGGATACATTTTCTGGTGGCAATGTAACAAAATAATCTTTGAATTGTTGAATTGCTTTTTGTGTAGCACCTTCATCACCGGTTACAATTACTTTGAACAAAGCTTTCAGTGCATCACGACACGCTGATGGAGTTGAAGACTTAATAGCTTCAATACCCATGATCTTAAGTTTTGGTTCAGCATAACGAACACCTTCATTGTCATGAACATTCAAGATATAACGTTTTTTAGCAGTCCAGATGCCACGATCAGCAATTGCTTCACGGTCCATTTCCATACGAGGCATATAGCAATTAAACATATCATATAAATTTTGATATGATTTTTCAAGCATTGGCTCAAATTGATCTTTGCATATTTGAGCAATATTATCTACTTGGTTATCTTTTACATACTTATCAACTAAAGGGCCAAAATTAACGTAGACAGAATCAGTATCAATTGCGATTACATAGTCTTTGTTATCAGTACCAACAATTTTATTCATAAATTCGTTTACAGAACGTTCAGCCCAACGAATAACAGTTTGACCAGTTAAGGTAATACCTTCAGCAACACGAAGATCAAAGTAACGAAAGTATTTGTTGCCCAATGCGCCATAAAGCGAATTCAACAGAATTTTAATCGCCATTTGCTGGTTTTCATAACGGGCAATATCACGCTCAACTCGATATTTTTCAACGACATTTGATTTATCAATTGTTTCAAGTTCTTGTTGAGAAGCCAACATGCGTTTCTTAACAGCTTTACGTTCATTGTAATAGTCAACAATGATTTTTGGTAATACGCCCTGCTTTTCTTTGGTAAAATATACACCATTAGCTGCAAGCGCATAGTCACCTTTTAGTTGCGGCATATTGCCAGCCAAGGCCATGTCTGGATCCATTTGTTCACGCTTACCATCGACAATAGTTTCAGGCGACATATTCCATTGAACAATAATGTTTGGATAAAGAGAAGCCAAGTCAAAAGAAACAACCCATTCGTGTAAACCAATTTGAGGCGGTTTTACGTAGCCACCTGGATAATCGGATTTGAATTTGTCTTCAGCAGCAGGAATAACAATACCTTGTTGAGATAGATCTCGAAAGATAATTGAATCCCAGATCGCGGTTGTGCCGAGAGTGTCAGTATAGTTTACACCACCACGATAAGCCATAGTAAGTGCAAGGGTAATCAAACCCATCTTATCTTCAAGACGATCAACTAGTTCAACATCTTTGATATTATAGTCAATAAACTTTTGAAAGTCGTGTTTGTAAAGAGAATGAAGTGAAGAGAATTCTTCGTAAGAAAGTTTACGTTCACCAAGAACAACGTGACCAATATGATCTAGTTTATAGGATTCTTGAGCACCATATGAGTAACCAAACTTTTTGAAAAGTTCAAGATAATCAAGAGATGCAATACCTTCAAGATTATAGTATTGTTGTTCACGACCCATAGTTGTTACAGATCGAGGATTGACTACACCCCAAGGTGACATCTTTTTAGCAAAGTCTTCGCCAATGAATTTAGTAATACGATTTACGAGGTAAGGAATATCGAAGAAGCGGGTATTCCAACCAGTAATAACATCAGGGCAATGACGATCTGAATTCCAATGAGCAAGAAAGCGTAAGAGTAATTCTCGCTCGTCTTGACATTGAACATAAACAATATCATTAGCAGTGACACTACCAAGTGTACAAGCAGAAGGATTATAATCATATAGACCCCAGACATAATAAATGTTATCAATATTGTTTTTAATAGTAATTGAGATTACTGGATAAGCTGCTTCTTCTGGAGTTGGGAATCCATCATCAGAGGCAACTTCAATATCGATTGTTGACACATTAATAATATCACGATCAAATTCAATATTGTCTGGAAACTTTTCTTGAATAAAAGAAGAGACAAAGTTAGTTTGACCGTATAGAGTTTTATCAGCACCACCAACATCTTTCCATGCTTGCTGATAATCTTTTACTTCGCGCATTGTATCAAACAAGCGTGGAGAAACGCGCACACCGTTCATGGTATACGCGGTTCCATTTGGATCTGCTTGATAGAGTGTTGGTGAGAATTTAATACGGTCTTCAAAACGTTGGCCGTTTTTGTAGCCACGATAAAGAAGACTGTTGCCGTAACGAGTTACGTTAGTGTAGAATTCCAAGGGTTTACCTCCATTACATAGTAAATATTATATCAAAGTTTGCGGAGAAAGTAAACAACTTTATGTGATTAATCCTTGGCTTGGAGTAATAATTTTTGAGTGAACTGATTTATATTGCTTTAATAGACCTTCAACTGGTTCAGAAGTAAAAGCAACAAAGTCAGATTTAATTTCTAATCCCTTATCTGGAACAGTAGAATAAGCCATAAAGTCCATAAGGCCAATTCCCTTTTCGGTCGGAATAATTATTGAAACATTACTTAAAACATATGTTAAATCTTCTATTTTTGTTTCAGCAATTAGTTCTTCGCCAGAATTTAATCTAATAATTTTAATCATGATAGTTCCTATAATAAAAAAAGAGGGACCGAAGTCCCTCTACAATTTAGTCTTTTTTCGAAACAAAAGAGTACATCTCTTTAGCTTTTTCCATAAGATCTTCCATTGAATACATTTGATATGCTTGTTGCATTTCTTCAGCTGTTTTTCTACCAGCTTCAACCATGTTTTCAGCAAATGCCATATTCAAAGATTGTTGTTGATCCATATATTCTTTTGCGAGTTGCAACATTTCAGAACGGATTTCAAACGGATTTTTATTAGACATAATAGTCTCCTTTGTGTGTTGTGTGTTTACATGCATAGATCTTCGTATTTAGAGGTATGAGCTCTATGCAAACTCAGGTCTCTATTTTGGGAAGTACTTGTTAAGAATTTCCATATGATCTTCATACTTTGCCATCTCCTCAAGTTCTTTTTCGATTGCATCCATAATATCAGAGTGTTCACCAATACCAGCTGGATTCGTTAAATAGATTTCAATATTCATTTTGTGTTTTTCAACATGTGCTTTGGCATGGTCATGTGCTGCATTAATCATTTGCCATCTTAGTGTTGTCATAGCCACCATCCTAATTTTGCTCCATTGTGTATAATAATCATAAAGCAGGTAGCAATATGGACTACCCACCAGAAAGTTCTTATGACGGCAACCACGTTTGCTTGAGTGTCAGTCTCTCCGACCTTTTCACCTAAGCTTTTTGCCCATATTCGCCATGCATTTTTTATTGTTCTGTACCCATTGATTGTAGGTATTCAATAATAGCTTGGCGCTTTGATTCTTTCTTTTCTTTGAAATTCATCTTAGTACCTTTTACCATTTTTTTAGAATTGGTTAGCCACTTATCCATAAGCTCAGGAGTCCATTGAGGATTTTCTTCTGCCCATGCTAATAGCTTTTTACTATAACGATAATCTTCATTTACAGCTGCGCCACGATTCATAACGTTCCATAGGTTTGGTCCAGCACCGTTTTTTCCGCCTTCTTCAATACTATGGCAAGATGCGCATTTACGAAATGCTTTATCAGCATGCGCTGTGGAACCTGCTACGATAAAAAAAGCAATAAATGCTATTAAGTTTTTAGTCATGTTCTATTTCCTCTCAATGCAAAAAACATTCCACCTACCCATAATAGGACGTGGAAATTGTCATACAATAATACTTCAGTAAAACTTTCTGGTTGTGCCATCCAAATAACACCGGTCATAATACTACAAATAGTAATACCTGAAAACCGTGTTAATATATCGCCGAGCTCTTTTAGATACTTATAAAGAGATCCACCGACTAATAGTCCAATGCCTGCTCCAATTTCGCCTAGAACAACGAATGCCCAAACTAAAAGAGGTAGTTCCCATGATGCTGCTGTTTCGGCATCAATTGGCCATTTAGCAAATCCTTGTTGAAGGAATACGATTGCAAGTGGAATTCTTAGCAACCAGTGACTCATACAAAAGTCGGGTATTTTATTAGTAATATTCTTAAGCATTCTACTATCCTTGTAAAATAAATGGGAGGCTTACCGTGGCCTCCCGCGCACTTATTGAGTAGTGACCCTTACTTTTGAGCTATAAATCTTCTACATCAGTAGTCATTAGATATTTAGCTTCTGCGTGATAACCCATCCGCGAAAGCTCAGCTGCAGCTCTTGCTCTTCCCAATGAAAGAAAGAAGTTATTAAACCCACTAAAGAGTCCACTAACTGGTGCAAATGCATATTTCATTACTGCTTCAGTCATTATACCCATCCCTGCAAATTTTTGTTTGCTTTGACGTGGGCAATAGATGATTTACATCTAGCGATTTCATAGATCTCGCCGCGGTTGATGCCAATGTCTGCTAAGTCTTTATTAGATAGTGCGCTTAAAGCCTTTTCAGTTTCACGAATTGCTTTACGCTCAATTCGATTATTGTAAATGCCTTTCAGCGTTTCAAGGATTAGTTCAACTGCTCTCGTTGAGTAGCTGTGTACTGTTAATATGTGTTGTGTCATTTTGACCCTCGTTTTTTCCAATTGAAATTTTACGAGGACGCATTTCTTCTGGGACGATTACCTTCAGTTCTACCGCAAGGATACCATCTACTAGATCTGCTCCGTGCACTTGTACGTGCTCAGACAGCCTAAAGGTTCGCTTAAATTTCTTTGTCGAAATACCACGATGAATAAATTCTCTACCTTTAGAAGTATGATTTCCAGTTACTGCGAGAGTTCGATCTTTTACTTCAATTGATAACTCATCACGAGAGAAACCTGCGACTGCAAGCTCAATAAGATAATCATTCTCACCAGTTCTAATAATGTTATGAGGTGGATAATGATCGTTAGCATGAGTTGCTACTTGATCGAGTTCATTTAAAAGATGATCGAAACCCACGAAAGATGAACGTGGAAATAATTGTTTAACGCCTGTCATTGTTTTTCTCCTTTTTCAAGCAAGAACAGTATGAGACCGGACTATCCGCATCTCAGTTTTATTTATAAGCTATTCTAGATAATTAAACCATCCTGTGACAATATATTTTTCTTCAGATGGAGCAGAGTTACCTCTATGTGTAAAGGTCCAATCAGCTGGCCAAACTAAAGATAAGCCTTTTTTAGGTTTAATTTTTAAATTTTGATATAAAAATTCTGTTTCGCCTCCATCATTAATATCGTTTAAATATGTCATATAAACTAAATGTCTAGATGCATTCGGCTGAACCACTCCAGAGCTTCTTTCGCAGTGCCATGCTTTAAAGCCACCATTTTTTATAGGATATTTTTGTATTTGAGAATCCTGGATAATACCCCAAGGCGCATTGTCGTCTGAACAGCTATACTCTTTTTTGTAATCATCTACCAAATTTCTTTTTAGAGAGTTATAGTATGCCTCTTGAAGATCTATATCTCCAATAAGTAAGTCTAAGCTGTTTTTTACGTCATAGTTAATATCTGCACTAGAAGGCTTTTTGCCACTATTGAGGCCGATTGTGCCTGGAGCTGCTTCATGAATCCAAGAATCAAAATAGCGAATTAGATTATCGCATAGATCTTCTTCTATAAAAGAAGATCCTATAAATTGGCTTTCAATTTTCATTATAAATCTTTCTTAATTAATTGGACTTACTCGAACATTTAGTCGAATTTTATCTCCAATGTTATATTGTTTGAAAGTTTTAAGTTGATAGAGATAACCTTCATACATATAATCTACAATGTAGCCAGCTTGAACTGATTCGCGAACATAATCATAATTAGTTACACAACGATATTCTTCACGATACTCACGGCCACGATTTACTGGACGATGATTATCAGCTCCGATAACACCGCCGAGTATAGCTCCTGCAGCGGCTCCACGATCGTTTCCAGTAACGCCTTTACCTAGTAATCCACCAATAATCATACCTGCAAGAGCATCACCACCGGCTGATCCACCACGGTAATTACCAGTTACTGGAACACGAACCGTTGTACAATCTTCGTATGGAACTCGACGAGTTTCATAAGTCCAGTTTTGAGATACGTTTGTAATTGTACCATATACAGTTTGGCCAGCTGCTGCAACATTCGAAGCAGCTAGAGTAAGTGCCGTAGTAAGTCCTAAGATAGTCTTTTTCATAACTTTTCTCCAATTTCTAAGTATATTATACAACAATGCTAGCCAAATGTAAACAGTTTTTTTTAATTATTTCCAATATTATATTTTGGACATAATTCCCACTGATTTTTCTCTTTATGAGAAATTACTTTAATCTGTCGTAGAGGAGCAACATTAGATGCAGCCTCTGAATTTACAACAGAAATCAAGCCCCAGTCTGACAAAAGAGTCGCAATAGTATTACGACGCTGAATATCATTTTCAGTCAAATTAGAAGGTTTAGAGTCGAGCAAGAATAGCTCTTTAAAATGCACAATAAAGTATCTGCCTTGCTTGTGCAAAATGTGACATGACTGATATAGCTTACGATCCTTACGAGAAGCCACACCAATACGAGTTAATGTTTCTCTTACTTTCAAAAAGTCATCAGGCTCGTTCAATGTGATTTCCAGCATAGCGGCTGGAGACCAGTCATGAATTTCTTGATTATTATTTTCCACCTTTGAACATCCTCTTTTTCAATTCAATTATTTGTTCATTAGAAAGTAGAGAAAGAACTTGGCGGGCTTTTTCATTACTATAGCCATAATATTCTTTCACTACACTTAAAGCATCCGGATCAGTATTTTTTGCCCATTTACTGAAACGTTTTCGCTTTCTAATGATATTTATAAGAAAATCAAATTGAAGACGAGAGTCTAGGTGATGATACTTATTCATCTCATTTGCATAGAGAATAGTATCTTGAAAATAAGAAAGACCGCGGTTGACCATAAAGGAGTTATATTCGTCCTCGGCAATATCATCAACCATGATGTCTTTTTTAGAATAGTTAATAGAGTTAAGGTAATCAAAGAAGTTCATAATATAAGCACCTTAGTTCAAAGATTAAGTAGTTGTTCTTTTGTAATGTTATTATGATTGATATGTTCTAATTCATTATAAAGAACAGGTACACTTCGATGGCCCTGTTCAACTACAAAACTCTTTGCATCTTTATCTTGTTCAATATTTACTTCTTCAAACGCAATTCCCCAAGTATTAAGTTGATTTTTTAGTTTAACACAATAGGGACAATTATTTTTTGAATACACTGTTAGCATTATTTAAACTCCACATTTGCCATAATTTCTGTCATACAAGCAACCACATTCAATTCATGGTCAGCGACAAAAGCATTTTTATATTGATAGTCAGCCAAGATCAAAACTAGTTGAGGAATTGACTGTGGTACTATATATTCGTTCATAGAATCATATAGCTTACGAAAGATTGCTTGAGGTTCGGTATCAATATTACTAACAACCCATTGACGCATAGTTTTAAAGTCTTTAGCTTTTAGAGCTGACATAAGAGATTTGATATTGGTATCATTCAAATCGACAAGCATTCCAGCATCAATTTTACCAGACACAGAATAACGCTGCATTTCATTTAGAACACGACGCCAATCTGGAAAGTGTTTGGTAATTAATTGAGCAACTGCATCAGGTACAAATTCTACATTTTCTTTTTGTAGAATCTCACTTGCGCGTTTAAAAAATTGGCCAGCCAATTCGGGCTTTTGATCATTTGGAATAGCAAATTCATAAACCGAACAACGAGAATGGAGAGGCTCAATAATACGGTTTTTGAAATTACACGTCAAGATGAATCGACAATTATTCGCAAACTCTTCAATAAAGCCACGAAGGGCTGGCTGAGTTGATTGTGGATTAAGATAATCAGCTTCATCAAGGATGACTACCTTATATCCACCATGAAGTGAAACAGTGGAGGCAAACTGTTTCACTTTATTACGCAAGGTATCGATGTTTCCCTCTTCCGAACCATTAACTAGAATATAATCTAGGTCGAGCTCATTACACAAAGCTCGAGCAATGGTAGTCTTACCAACGCCGGCAGTACCAGTGAAAAGCATATTAGGCAATTCACCAGTAGAAATAATCTGTCGAAATGTTTCCTTGAGGGACAAAGGAAGGATAGCTTGTTCAACAGTGCGAGGACGGTATTTTTCAACCCATAGAAAATCAGACATTCACTTACTCCATGATTTAGTAGATATATTATATAACAATTAGACTGATTTTTACACTATGAAGTGATAGATTCATACAATTCTTCGATTTCCTCACGTTCTTGCTGAAACTGTGCAAAGTTTTGTTTATGAAACATTGTTGCTAGTTTATTCAAATATTTCTTTTCAATATCAACTTTATCAGACAAATCTTCAATAATATTTTTTTGAAGATCTTTTTCTGCTTCTACACGAACTGCAGAATTTGACCATTCCTTTAAAGCGTTTACAATGGTTTCACGTTGGGTTGGGTTATTCACTACCATCTTCAGAAGATTCTCCATCTTGAGGTTGTTGTGATTTTGCTTCTTCTTGAGCTGCTCGTACAAAGGTTGAGAATTTGTCATAAACTTGTCCTACAAAAGATAATTCATTTGCTTTAAATACACCGCGTTCAGTTGCTGTATTAATTACTCGCAGTGCATTCATTAGATCTTCTACACCAAGACCGATTTCTGGTTGTTCACTCATATTAGCCTCCAAAGGTTGAGTTTTTTTCAAGAGCTACCCAGTATTCAATTTGAGTATTCTTTGCTTTAAAGTTTGAAATTAATTTGCTGGAAATTGATACGTCATAATCATCATTGACAAATTTGAAATTACCAATGTTGAAAACAAAATTACATGTTGATCCAGCACCAACAGATTCATCCAGATCAATTTCATAAGAGTTAGATGTAGAGTCCTTGGTGTCAGTTACTACAAGTTGTGGTGTAGTTCCAGGTTCGCATTTAATAACACAATCTGTAACTCCGAGTGCACTAGCAGCTCTACGTAAATTTGACATGTCTTCACCAGTAAGAGTAAATGTTACATCACACGGAGGCATTTGAACATCTTTACTTGGTGTAGTCAAAATAGAAGGCTCAGAAAAGAAGTACTTTACAGCACGCTTGCCTTCAGTTACACGAACGGATTTGAATTCATTATCAAACATAAGATCTGGATCATCAAACATATTAACAACACCGAGAAATTCATTCAAATCGTAAATACCAATTTGAGCTGGAATATCTTCAGCAATAGTAGCTGATGACATAATAGTTTTTGATTCAGACATTGTTTTTACAACACTGCCTGGATTCAACACAACATTTGAATTGATACCAGCAAAGTTTTTTAATGTTGAAAGGGTTTCATCACTTAGTTTCATTTTTTATTTCCCATATGTTTTTTAGATACACGATCCCACTCTTCTGGAGTAGCATCATCAATTGAGTTTCCATAAGTCAATGTAGTCACACTATCAAGATCTACAGTAACGCTATCTATATTATTATAACCTATATTATCAACATTGTACATACCTGAAAGTGAAATATTATCACTATTTGTCAAATCAATTGTTAGATCATCAGGAATATCTAATGTTTGCTCTTTTGCAGTTTCAGTATCATGGATGTATAATTGGATAAGAGCATAATGAAGAACCTTCATCAGATCTTTTCGAGCATCTTCACGAGAGCCTTTTTTACCATATCGGTTTGAATACTTATCGACGTTGCCCATACAAAAACCAGTACCATGACCACGTTCAATAATTACTTCAGTAGATTGAAATTTATTAGTGGCATAATGACCCTTATATGTAGAGTCAATATACGACTGAAATTCTTCAATCAAATTACGTTCGTTAAATTTATAATCAATCATTTATAGCATCCAGTAAAATTTCATCTAAAGAAACATCTGTTCCAAGTGTTTCTTCAATAGTGGGTTGAACATCAACCTTCGTATATAAATCAATGAAGGCCTCTTTAGTATCTTCGTCAAAACGATTTACACAAAGTTCAATTGCTTTTTGACGATCATTGAAGATTGAAAAGCTTTGAACAATATGGCAAAGACGCCGTGTAGAAACAATTTCATCTACACCACCATCTTCAAAAGTTTTGCGAATTGTTTCACTCCATACAGTAAGCAACTCTGCAAATTCTTTATCAACACAACTATATTTTTCCATGTGCTTCATAACAATTTTGCGTTCAATTGCAGCTGAAGGATAAGGTTGCTCGAGGGTAATTGTAAAGCGCTCAAGGAAGGCTTCATCGATAATAGTCGCAGCAATAAAGCGACCGTCATCTGAGCCTTTACCTTTGGTGTTCGCTGTAGCAATCACATTAAACCCGTTTGAAGGAGAAACGACCTCACCAGTTTTCTTGATGAGAACGGGTTTACCCTCGAGCACTCCTTGTAGACACATGATCTTATTTGATCCACGATCGATTTCATCGATGAGGAGAATGGCGCCACGTTCCATTGCTTTGATGACTGGTCCTTTTGCAAAAACTGTTTCACCGTCAACGAGGCGGAATCCACCGATCAGATCATCTTCATCTGTCTCAGGAGTTATTTGAACTCGTACATATTCACGATTAGCTCGAGCACAAGCTTGCTCTGCCATCATGGTTTTACCATTACCGGAAAGACCAGTAATATAAGTTGGATAGAAAATTCGAGATTGGATGATTTTTTCTACATCCTTGAAGTTACCCCAGACAACATATGTATCTTCTTTTTGAGGGACAAAAACTTCGTCGTTAACAACAGAAGAAACTGATGCCATAGGTTTATTCACCTCTTCTTGTTTGAAAGGGACAACTTGCGCAGTAAGGCTATAAACACCACGCTTTACCTTTGGTTGCGACGTAATGTATTTATAAACTGGGCTAGCTTTCATACCAAGAGATTTACCAACTTCAATAACTTCATCAGGTTTGAAGTCAGTGCGGTTAGGGTATTGGCGAGTCAGTTCTACCAGAAGTTCACGTTCATTAATCATAATATAGTCTCCACATCATCATCATTTATAAGTATATTCTACCATACTTCTCAGTGAATGTACACAGTTATTTTCACTTTTATGCAATTATTTCTGCAAATTTTGCTGATAGAACCCGATTGCCTTTCTTAGAAGAAGAGTACTTCTTGAAAGCTTTGGCAATCTGAGCCTTTGAGGCATTTTGATCAATCTCAAGTTCTTCATTATCTGTGTCAATAGATTTACGATCTGATTTGACTACAAAGTAACGATTGAAACCTGATACATTATCCATATTCAAGAACTTTTGTTTATTGTATTTTTTACGAAGCTCTTTTAATTTTTCGCTACTAACGTGACTATCAGAATTTTTCCAAACGGCTCCATTGAAGTCATATGCTCGTTGAGCAAGGAAAAAGCCAACTGTAGTAACATCCATATTTTGAAGTTGATTTAGCAAGAAGGACGTTACTGCACTAGAACGTCGAGCTACTTTATGTAGTTTACCTTTAATATCGATAATAGCTTCATAGTTATAACGTACATATTCTGAAGTATTTACTCGAACGTTATGGCCATCACCATCTGAGAGAAGTACAAAATTTACTTTTTGTACTGGGTTTTTAGCTTTAAAATCTTCAATAATATATCTAGAAGCCATCAAAGTTTCGTTTAATGGAGTTCCACCCCACTCTTCTACAGTAGATGGAGTTCTCCAGCTGTAACTATCAAGAGAGCGTTTCCACAAAGTTTTGAATGCATCTTCATAAACTACCTTTTTCATTTTAGAAGAAAGCAATTCAAATACACGCTGGTCACGGTGATCTACTTCAGCTTCACCCACATAAGAATATTGTCTACCAGCAGAATCACCACCAGTAAAACCATAAACTTCAAAAGGAATATTTACCTTTTTGCAAAACATTGAAAGGTTTAAAACCTGCTTTAATGTTCCACCCATGATGTCTCCCATAGAACCAGAGAAATCAATCATCATAACCATACCATGCGATTTTGAATCTGCAAGATTAGTTACACGGGCAAAGATGTCATCAGTAAATTTATAGTTATAAAGCTTATTTACATCTAAAGAACCTGAACGAGCTGATTGAGCGCGACGAGTACGAAATGCTGCTTTACGCATTTCAAATTCTTTTGCGAGAAGATTAGTTACTTTTTTAGTCTCATCAATAAAATCTTTATAGTCTTTTTCTTCAACTTCAATATTGCTACCTTTGATAGCTCGAGACAATAAAACATCATTGTATGTGAATAGCATATCTTTGAATTGACGACGAGTAATATGCTTCATATAAACTGGTTGACGACCATGTGCGTCTTGCTCAAGCAACTCACCTTCCATCGAACGAAAGATTTCATCAGTTTCTACATTTTCAGGAGAAGTATCACCACCATTAGCTTCAGCAGATGAGCTTTCTTCTATTTTGTCTTCTGATTTTTCTTCTGGTTCCAATCCTTGGGAAGCTTTAGTTTCTTCTCCATCTTCGTCAGAGCTCTGTTCGCCTGCCATAGGTAGATCATCCCTCGTATCTCCAAGATCTTCATTCTGATCGAGTTGCTCATTTTGCGAATCATTCTCATTTTTCTGTCCCTCTGCGTTTTCTTTCATATATTCATATAAAGCTTTACATGCTTCAATAACATCTTCCCAAGTATCTACTTTGAATGCCATATCAACTAATGGTTGCTCTTTAGAAGAGAAAGGGACTTCAATCAAATCACGAAGCTTTGCTTTAATGTTAATCCGATCAATCAAGGAATATGATTCGATAACACGATCTTTTGTACCAAAGAAGTTTTTATCAAAAAGATCTTTATAGCCAAGCTTGAAACAGCGAACAAGGCCAGGATACTTGAATTGGATTTTTTTCTCAATACGAATATCTTCTACAACATTTACATATGCGCGAGGGCAACCAGGAATAGTAGTTGCAGAGTCATGCCATCCATCGGCAGGAGTATAAAGCGCATGGCCAACTTCATGGCCAATTAAAAGATCAGTAAGATTTTTAGAAACGTCTTTCCAGAGTGGAAGACCAAGAACACGCTTTTCAACGTCAAAGAAAGCTGTCTTGTAATTGCCATATTGAACATCAATATTTTCATTAGCCAGCAGCTTTGCTAAGATAGATTTAGATTGTTTAGCCATGCCATTTCTCCATTTGTTAAGTATATTCTACCATAACAAGAAGCAAATGTACACAATTATTTTCACTTTTATGAAAAAAGATTTCCTTAGAAATCAATTACTTAAGATCGATGTCTAATTTTTTTTTCATTTTTTTCTTTAAGCGTCCCATTTGAAGCTTAGAAATATGATCGTAATAGAACTTACCTTCCATATGATCGTACTCATGTTGAATGATTCTATTAGAAATCCCAGTGAAAAGCATTTCTTCGTGCTCATTTCCATCAGCATCCATAAATGTTACTCTACAGGCATCAGGTCTTTTTACACCAATGAATACTCCTGGAAAGGTTAGACATCCTTCTTCCAAAACAATATTCTTATCTGAGAACCAAGTAATTTTTGGATTAATAAATGTTTGTTCGTACTCACCGTATTTTACAACAAACATTCGTTTATTAATACCAATCTGATTAGCAGATAATCCAGCTCCGCCAAACTGTGCGACAAGCTGATACATTTGCTTGGAAAGCTCTTTCAAACCTTCAAGATCTTTACTTGGAGTTTCAATAAACTCCAAAGGCGAAGTTAGTAATGGGTTATTATATTCAGCTAAATTCATTTTTTTACAATCCATACATTATCGTATTCACTAAGGCCAGTACCAGACTTTAAAATCCCGTCATTGTAAGAGGCAATCACTACGCTTCTTACCATTTCTGTCTGAGAATCATGACCTATAAGTAGTCCTCCGCTTTTAACTTTCGGCCACCAATATTTAATATTATCTGTTATTTCTTCTGAATTAGAATAGCAATCTAGGCAAATAAAATCGAAGTAGCTATTTTCAAAGTCTTTACTAGCAATTTCAGAATCTTTTTCGATAACTTCTATTTTGCTATCGACTCCTGAATATTTAAGATTATGCTCAAAAATAGTTTTCGATAATTCTATATCCTTAATGTCATAAACTTGTCCATTTTCATCATATTTATAATCAGTATGAGGTTTCCAATTATCAATAGCATACATTTTTTCAATAGAGCTACAATGTTGGGCGAGATTCAATAAACTTAATCCTCTATAGACTCCAACCTCACATCCAATTTTGTAGTTCATAAAATTTATCAAATGAACTATTGATCTATAAGATCCTTCTGGAAAGTCATAGTTTTCAATCATACTTTTACCTTACTAAAGTTGTGTTCTTTAACAAATTCAATCTTACTTCTAAACTTACCATCTAATAGATCACCCTTGTGTGAAATAACAAATACGTTTGTTGCTTGATCATCTAGAGTATAAAGGATCTTCATTAGGTTATCAATACCATCATGATCTAGAGACGAATCAAATGTTTCATCTAGAATTAGCAAATTCGTAGATGTTGAGTTTTTCATTCTAGCAATTTGACGCCACGTGAAGAGTAAGGCCAAATCAATCCTTTGTTTTTCGCCTTCACTAAAGCTCGCATAATTGAATGAGTCTCTATGGCGGGATTTGATTGTTTCATTAAAACTTTCATCTAGCTCAAACTTTACAAAGAAGTCAAGTACCTGAAGATATTTATTCACTAAGTTATTCATAACAGGTAAATACTGTTTAATTACTTTTGTCTTAATACCAGTATCTTTTAGCATTTCTGACGCAGCTTGGTTATATGATTTAGTATCAATCAACTTTAGCTTTTCTTCAGATAAAACATTACGAGATTCTTGTAGTTCTGATAGTTCAGAATTAGCTTTTGATAAATCTCCTGTAGAACCTCTTAGTGAATCTATCTCAGTCTCAAGATTGTGTATTTGTCTTTGGAGCCCGGCGATTGTAGAATTGTTAGTTGATATAGATGCTGTCTTCTCTCTGACCTGCTCTGCAGTGATATTGAGCCGCTCAATAGCCTGTTCCACAATAGTTGACTGTTCAGATGCATCAGAAATTGCCGTGTTAAGTTCTTGGGCTTTGGACTTGGCATTGGACAATTTTTTGTGTCTGAGATCATCACCAATACCTTGGGAACATGTTGGACAAACATCATTTTCTTCGTAGAACTTTGCGTCTTTAACAACCTCTTTGATTTTTGATTGGAATTGAAATTTGAATTGAGAGAGGCTTTGCTTTTTATCGTGGTTGGTTTTAAGACTTTCAGCAAGGCCTTCTTGAAGACTTTCGATTTCTTGGGATAAGTTGTTGTTGACCATATTGAATTCTTCGATCTCGTCCTGATTGGTATCAATCTGGGCAGTTTTCTTTTCAATTTGCTCATCATTCAACTCCGTAATATCACGAATATATTTCTTTTGAAGAGAAATCTTTTCTTTATTCAAATCATATTCGTATGTAATATTGCCAATTTCTTCTTTAAGTTTTGAATCCTTTTCACGAAGGATTAAATTCATTTTAGAAAATACACCAATGTCTAATAGATCTTCAATTACGTCTCTACGGTGGCCTGCTGGTAGTTGCATAAATGGGATAAATGAAGATGAACCAAGTACAACAATTTGGTGAAATGATTTATGGTTCAACTTTAGAATATTTTGCTCTAAAAACTTTTGATAGTCTTTAGCGGCTGATGATTGATTAATCATATTACCGTTTTGCCAGATCTCAAACTTAGTTGGTTTGATACCACGCTTTACTGCAAATGTATGAGAACCAATCGTAAAGTTAACTTCAACCTCAGTATTCTTACCATTGATGGTATTTACTAGTTGTGGTTTGTTAATGTTGCGATGTGGTTTACCAAACAAAGCAAAGGAAAGAGCATCAAGAAGAGTACTCTTTCCTGCGCCATTTTGGCCTACGATTAGTGTAGTAGGTGATCTATCTAATTGGACTTCTGTAAAGTCATTGCCAGTTGACAGAAAGTTTTTCCAACGGATTTTTTCAAAAACAATCATACGATTTCCATACTTTGTGCTTCGACGTACAGCGTTCTCATTAAGTTTTTAATACGACCTTTATCAAGATCTGTTTCAACAGCTTCAACATATGAATCCAAAAGTTCAGTAGTATCTTCTACTGATACAGACTCATCTTCAACATTATCACCAGTAAACTCTTCAAATGTTTCAGCAATTTTTAGTTCATGAATATCTTCATTTTGGATACGATCAACAAATCTATCAAACATAAATGGATCAGTCTTTTTGACTACCACAACTTTTACAAACTTATCTTTTAAATTTGACGTATCATAATTATTATAATCTATTTTTTCATCATTGTAAAACACTTTTTCAAAAATAGTATATGGGTTACGAATTGGAGTAAGTTCACGAGTTTCAGTATCAAGAATATGGAAGAACTTAGGGTCATTACAATCGGACCAAGTAAACTCCATTTGAGTGCCAAGGTAGTGAATATGCCCTTGGTTTGACTTTGTATGGAAGTGGCCAGACATTACTAATTCAAAACGTTCAAAGATTTCAGAAGTCATACCATGAGTATTTGGCATACCTTTCATCATATCAAAGCCAATCAATTCCAAATGAGCGCCAAGAATTGGTGCATTACACTTCTTAATAAAGTCGATTGATTCTGCATAGTTTTCTGAGTTAATCCAAGGGACTACAGCAATATTCAAACCATCATAATCAAGCACTTTTGGCTTCATAATAATATTTACGTTTGATGTATAGTAACCCAGAAGTTCTTTCAAAGAAGTCAAATCATTAGTATTCTTATAGAACACATCGTGGTTTCCTGGAATAATATCCATATGAATACCTTCTTTCTTAAGTACATCTAAGAAAGTTTTACGATTTGAATTTTGTGCTTTGAAATTGATAAATTTGCGGTGGTCATAATAATCACCTAGGTGCAGAATTTGATTAATTCCATGCTCTTTCAAATATGGAAAAAATACATCTTTATAAAATTTTTCTTGGTAATTTAAAAAGATTTCTGATGAATTGCGAATACCGCAATGGGTATCATTAATGATTGCTATTTTCATCTAGTCCCTCAAGGATTTCACGTTTGAGCTTATTAGCTCTTTCATATGCTTTAATAGTATCTCGGTGTTCGTGGCCTTTTAAGCTTCTCTCAAGATTTGCTGCTTTTTGCAACTCACAAAAGCTTATAAACTTGGCTTTAAGTCCCATATTATTCTCCCATAAACAATTCAATACCTTTAGCGTTTTTAGTTTTTACCTTTTCTTCTTTTGCAAATTCTTTTAGCTGAGTGTCGGTATCTTTTACTTTATCAATACGAGAACGAAGTTGATCTACAAAATATCGACCAGTGTCTGAATCTCCATCAAGGCCTGCTTGCATAAAGTCATCAATAGAAGCTTTTTCAATCCATTTGAATTTAATGTCTTGTTGCTTCTTTTCTTTTGCAATGCGACGTAAAAATGCATAATAACAGATTTGAGTAAAGTACGCAAAGGCATTTGGATTACCTGTACGAGTTGCAGCTTCTATGTTATAATTCATAATAGCTTTTAGACAATTCTCAACAGCGTCCATTACCATTTCTTCACGGTAAGTGTATCGAATAAAATTAGATTTGTGAGACAAGCCTTCGGCAATCTTAAGGAAACAGGTTGCAATATAATCAGTAACAACTGGAAGTGCTTGACCTTCCTCTTGGGCTTTATTTACTGATGAGACGTATTCAACTACTTTATAAGAGAATTCTCTATTGTTGACATAATGTGGTTTATCTTTTGGTTTGATTTTAGCCATGATATACTCCTAGCATATATTATTAGTTATATTATAAACTAATTCTAAGGAAATGTACACTACTTTTTTATGAATTTATTTTCATAAAAATGCATTTTAGGGGTTTACAGATTGGGAAAACTGTGGTATAATTAATAGAGTCCGGTGAGAGAGGGGGATATACTATCTCTAATGTAACTTCTTAGATGGTGATTCCATAAAATTTAGATCCATATCATCGTCATCAAGGTCTGCCATACCATTATCTATATCACTAGTATTATCAGACCGAAGAGCCGCTCGAATATACTTTTCTTTAATTTCACTAGTTACTTCACTCGCAGAAATTACATTTCGCGAGTTTAACTTGACCAGATTGTTTTTTGCAAATGGGAAATATTTTGTAAAGTAATAAGTGTCATATCCATTAGCAGCAGTTACAAGATTTAAATTCATAGGTCTTTCAACAAGAATTGAAGCACCTTCAGTAGAATTTATATATGTCACAATTTCGCTACCATCAGATAACTTTACATGTTGAATATCCATTTCTTCTATAGAATCATTTTCTTCTATCATAAAGTTATCTCATAAATTTTATATTTGAATTTTTCTTTTGTGTAGATCTTAATTCGTTCAGCTGCATGGTTGAGTGTATAGTTCTTATTACTCTTCCAATGTAGATCATCGGCAATATCATAAAGCTTTGTATCTCTACCATCTTCAGATTTTCTCAATCCGCGGCCAATTGATTGTAGGACTTTGATTTGAGATTTTGATGGAGATGCAAATACAATATTATGCAGATTGCGAATATTAATACCAGTAGAAAAAGTGCCAAGACTCGCAACAATAATAGCATTCTTTTCTTTTTCAGTAATAGATCTGACTTGCTCTCTTGTATCTACATCAGTGGCGCCTGAAACAAAAAAGATTTTTCTTCTTGGGTGAGCTCTACTCTTAATAATATCGTATAATGGTTTACCATGTTTTTCCACTAATTGGAAAAGTACTAATGTATTACCATCTTGATCAAGCGCTAGATTTGAAATAAAGCTATTTCTTTTTTCATGACCAACAAGAAAGTTTATTTCTTCTTGGTACTTAACTTTATTTATAAGCTTACATTCAGCATCAGAATACTTCATCAATAGAACAGAAATATCTAGAGTAGATAAAGAACCTTCATCCATAAGACTCTTTGTTGTAGTCACATAATACGCAGGTCCAAAGTAGCCCTCAAGAACAAGTTTATGAGTATTAGTACCATCAAGAGTACCTGTAGTACCAAATCTAAACTCAGCTTCTCTACACTTTGAAAGAATAGAGGTAAGGCTTTTTGCTTTGAACGTGTGTGCTTCATCACCAATAACCATACCATAATCTTCAAACCAATGTCCTGGCATTTTATACACAGATTGCCAAGTTGTGATAACAATCTTTTGGTCAAAAATCTTTTCCCTTCCAGAATAAATCTTATGACAAAGTTGTTCTACGTCAAAGCCATCGTCAAATTCAGAATAGTCACCAAAATCTTTGTACATCTGTTCTACTAGTGAAGTGGTAGGAACAACAATAATTACTTTCTTATCGTAATTTTTAAGATACCAACGAATAAGAGAATAAATGATAAGTGATTTACCTGATGCCGTTGGCGAAATAAGTAAACTGCGCTTATTAGTTAACCCTTGCTCAATAGCATTTAATTGATAATCACGGGGTTCAATCTCTTTTCCTCTAGATGTAATAGTCATATCTTTCACGAATGACATATCAACATCAACCTTAGATCCAGCTAATCCATAATAATTGTCATGCTCTAAGGCGATGTGGTAATCGCGACCAGGTGTATTTGCAAATTCTTCTACGTACTTGTATAGCCCAGCTGGAAGCTCTTTTTTACGAACATCGTATAAACGGATTTTACCATCCCATATTTTATTCTTATATGCTGGCATAAATTTATAACCAGGAACATAGAACGTGAAAAAATCTGAAAGCTCATTAGCAACAGATGGTTCACAATCAATATGTATGAAAGCATGATTTTTATTATGTATTTTAAGGTCGCTCATCCGCCACTCTCAAACCTTCTCCAATCAATCATATTTTTAATAGTTGAATGTCTCCAACGAATATTATTTATGATTTCTTCCAGAGTCTCAATTAATGTTTTTAGATAGTCAATCTTTGCTTGCATTTCTTGAATATGTGGATCTGAATTATAATAGTAATCCATTTCACCTTTCAGAATCTTCAATCCATTGAGTGCGTCATATTCCCAACCAAGCTCATCAATCTGATCTCTTGGCATCTTGCCATTATACCACAACCACTTATTTTTAAGCAGCACTTTAAATTCCATATCTTTACGCTTCAGCTGAAGCTTAGATACAGAAAGCATTTCTAGGTATTTTGCGTGAAGTGATGCAGTTTTCTTTGAAGCTTCGTCAAGTCTAAGATCATCAATCTCAGAATCCTTGGCCCACATTTTAAAAATTTCTTCAAGATTTAACATAATATAATTTCACCTTTATGAGAATTTATAATAACTGTAATTAAATTCCGCTACTGCTGTTAGATAGTTCACTGATTCACCCGTAGTTTCAAACGGTAGTGAAGATAAACTTGATGGATGAGCATCAGCAAATTGAATTTCTTGTACTACGTTATTACTGGAATTATATATGATCAGCGTAAGATCACGTGTTTTACGAACACCAAAATCATCCTGGCCAACCATACCAAACATCCAATCATGAATTTCTTTATAGTTGGTAAAATTTTCATCTACAATAAATGTAAGTTGTAATGGTGCATATACAATCTTATCAGCAGAAGCAAGAATGTTTCTTTTTGGCGTATTAAAGCTAGCACCATCAACAGACATATCAGGAATAGAAGCTAATTGAACAGTGTACTGGGCATTTGGATATTTAAGATTGTCGATTACTAAACGGAAACTTGACGGATTCGCAAAGTTAATATTCTCTACAAGTGTAGAGGTTGGTTCCATAGAATAATTGATTTCATTTGTGTATGCCATAATCGTTCTCTCTAATATTAGATTATACCATTATTTATATGATAAAAAAAGGGGCTCCGAAGAGCCCCTTAAGGTTGGTAGGTTAAATCCTACTCTTTTTATTATGTGCCTAAGATGTTTGTAACAGCAAAGATACGGTAGTACTGGTTTGCACGATCTGTACCAGTTTCAGCAGAAGCTGCGCCACCCGCGAATGGGTTAGCAACCATGCCGTAACGTGTTTTGAAACCAATACGTGGCTGGAAGTCTTCTTCACCTACCGCACGAACCATTGTTAATGGAACATATGGTGCATAGAAAAGACCTGCATCGTATGGGTTTGTACCACGGTAACCTACGTTTACATAATCCTGTGTTGCATATGGATCGATGTATACTTTTGTGCGACCGTTAAGAACACCAGCAAATGTGTTGCCTGTGTCATCTACGTTCAAGTTAGCTGCAAGTGCTGGTGTGTAGTCCAACATGCCAGCTGCTGCAAGAGCAGATGCAACGTCTGAGGAACAGATAATGAAGTTACCTTTACCGCGACGTGTTTCTTTCGCGATTGTGTTAGCTTCACGCTCGATCTGCATGATCAAACCTTTGAACTTCTCTACTGACCAACGACCGTCTGAGTCACCGTCAACATCAAATACGCCGTTTACAGCAGTGTTAGATGTTTGTGCGCCAAGCTTAGCTTTTACGTTGATTGTACGAATTACTTCGCGGTTGATTTCTGCAAGGATCTCAGCTGACAAGATATTTGCCAATTCTGATTCTGCGTCAAGACCGTGAATTGCTTTCAAGTCTTGTGCAAGTTCCATTGTGTACTCTGCTTTGAGCGCACGTGATTTTGCAGTTACTGATGTTTTCTCGATTGAGAAAGCCATTTCGCCGAAGTTGCCACCTGTGTTACCAAGTGCTTCAACTGCTGCAGTAGCCATACCAGTACCAGTTGCAAATGAATCTTCGATGTCATCAGCTGGAGTAGTATCTGTACCATATGAACCCAATGAATCGGAATCACCTGCATGTGAACCTGCACCGGAGTGAGCTGTATCTGCTTCACCGAAGAGAGCTTCTGCACCAGCTTTTGTGCTATAACGGCTCTTCATTGCGAAGATCAAGCCTGTTGGACCAGACATTGGCTGAACACCAGCAACGTCATAAGCCATAAGGTTTGGCATAGAACGACGTACAAGTGAAATGAGTACTGGATCGAAAGTATCGATACCAGCGCCAGTTGCGTTAGCAGCTGTTTCATTTACCATGCCGAAAGCAGCGCGCTCTTCGTGCATTGCTTTTTCTTGGTTTTCGAGAAGTACCGCAGTTACGGACTTACGGTAGTTGTCTTTGATCTCTGGAATCGCAGCGCTCTCGAGGATTGGCTGCCATTTTTGAGATGCATTTTCTGCATTAAACATTATTGTTTTCTCCTAATGGGATATTTTTATTTTACTGATTTTGCAAGAGCAGCGGTGTATCTTTCCATAATTGGCGACAACTGAACTTCTTCAGTGTTATCGGCATTCATAGATACTTCTGCAGCTTCTACATCTTCTGTTACGGGTTTAGCAAAATAAGATTCTTTCAATGTAGCTACTTTTCTTGCGAATGTATCTGCATCTTCAAAATCAACATCTTCAGCCAGTGTCTTAAGCTTTTCAGCTTCAGTTACTGCTAAGTCTTTAGATGCTTCTGCTAAGATTTCTGCACGACGAAAATCTGATACTGATTCGCTTAAACGAATGTTATCTTCCGTAGCTTTTGTAAGTTGGCCTTCAAGCTCTTGTACTTGCTCAGCAAGATCGTCTACCATATCAACTTTTGATTCTGGTACAGCGATGTAATGCTCAGTAAATACGCCTTTAAGCGCATCCATAAATGATTCTGCAATTTCTGTGCGTAAACCATTTTCAACTGCTACACGATTTTCTTCCATCCAGTTTTCAACGACGTAGTTAAGGTAACCATCTACTTTTTCTACTAATTCGTTGCGAATACCAGCTGTTTCTTCTTCTAGATTCTGAGTATACTCTTCTTCTAAACGATCAATCTCAGCTGAAACTTTAGTTTTCACTGCTGCTTCAAAGATTGTTGCTGCTTTTTCCTGGAATCCTTCGGATAATGAATCATCAGAAGATACCAAGGCATCAAGGTCAGCTTCGAAGTCATATGACTCTTTTACTTTACCTTTTGTTTCTTCTACTTCTTCATCATCATCGTCGTCGCCGTCTTCGTCATCTTTACCCATCATACTTTCGTAAGCGGCTTGTAAGTCGGCTTTTTTCATCTTGGACATTTCTGAGTACATGGCATTAATAATACCAGCCTTAGTTTTAGGAGCTGCTGCTTCTTCAATAGCTTCTTCTGCTACTACTTCTTCAGCTACTTCTTCAACTTCGGCATCTTCCGCGATGCTTTCCTCGTTCTCAACTTCAACTGTTTCTTCGAGGTTATCATCTTGGAGTTCTACTTCAGTAACATCTTCAATGAGATCCAACTCTTCTACTTTGGTCTCTTCAGACATATTTTACTCCTTGATTGAGAGTTAAAGTTTTGAGAGGAAATCGTTCCACACCTTCAATTGACTCTCGGCCAATTGGGATGAAGATGCACGCTTGATTTCAGTCTCATATTTTTCAATCTCTTGTTTTTGTAACAGACCATTTTCCCAGATCCATTCGACGCCTTCCATAATCCCATTAACGAAAGCTTCTGGTGCTGAGGGATCCTGGACAATGTCCACTGTTGCAAGAATGAAATCATTGCCTACAACGTTTACCCCGTTACGGTTTACAAGAGTACCCATACCACGACTTGAAACACCCAACTGAACACCGCCTTCGACAAGACCTTTTACGATCTGGCCCATAGGAGTATCTAGTACAAGTGCTTTCCCCATTACGTTATTACCATCCCAATTCAGTTCGGTAATACGGTGGGAAACCTTATCAAGGTTAATTGTTGGACCTTCTGGGTGATTTAATTCACCAACAGCACGTCCACGACTAACCTGTTCTGTAACATATTTATTAACTGCTGATTCCATTACTCCGCGAGGATAAACACGGCCGTTTCTATTTTTAGACTCAGCCTGCATAAAGATACCTTCAATGATGGTATTCTTTTTACCGTTCTTTTCTTCGGTAACGTAGCTTAGATTATCTTCATAAAGTTCTGTAATAAGCTTCATTTAATTATGCTCCCATAAGATCTGCGAATTCCTTCGCAGCCTTTTCTGCTTCTTTAGCATTCTTATATTTATCGTCTAGCAAAGTGCCATCGATATAAACAGAGAACTTGGAACCCTTCTGTTTAATAACAGCTTTAGATTTTTTACCAACTTTAAGAGTTTTAACTTCTTTTTCAGAAGCTTCACTCAGAGTCAGTGACTGTCTCAGTTCCTTGAACTTCATTGTTTCCAATTTCCTGTTCTAATTCTTGTGTTACGCCATTATATGTATCGTTGGCAATTTCAATCTTTTTAGCATCAATAGACACATTCAATTTACTTGCCATCAAATCATTAAATACATTATTAGCGTCAGCTGTTTTGCTATTTGCTAATGCATTAATTAAATCAATTGTTTCAGTCATAATTCACCTTTTGATATATTTATAATAAATTAGATTTCAAGATCGTCTTCATCTGGAATTTTACCAGCAGCTCTTTCTGCATCGATCTGTTTAGACATCATATCTATATCCTCATCAGATTGTCTGAGAATATTCTTTTGAACCCACTCTTTAGAGTAATAATTACCAACATACTCATCTAATTGCGCGAGTAGTTCTAATCTTTCTCTAATAATTTCTGCTTCTTTTAATTCTGAGAAATATGAATCACGAATAAAGTCAACAGAAATATTCTCTCTAATGTTTCTCCAATCAGACTCAGTAATAATACCTTTTAAAAGTAATTGTGTCTTAAGGAGATCTAAGAATAACCAAGAGAATTTTTTACGAAGACGGTTAATAAATTTCTGAAATTTAACCTCGTCTCTCGAAATTTCAGTAGAACGTCCAAGTGAGAATTGAGCTTCTTGCTCTAATCTATTTACTGGAACGTTTAATGATCTATATAGCTTTTTCTGGAAGTAGAAAATGTCATCAATTTGACCTAAGTTTTCACCACCAGGAAGCGTTGAAATTTCTGTACCTCTACCACCTTCACGACGTGGGAGCCAGAAATCTTCTAACATTGACATGTGTTTACGGTCATCTTTGATTTCGCCAGTAGATGCATCATAAACTAATTTGTTTCTATATTGGTTCATAATACCACGTAGGTATTCTTCTGATTTACCTTTTGGAAGGTTACCAACATCAATATAGAAAATGCGACGTTCTGGAGCTCTTGATAAGCGATAAATTACTAATGAATCTTCCATCATACGAAGTTGATTCACTGGCTTAATTGCTTTATGCAAGTAAGAAAGAACGTTTTTACGAGATGTATCCAACAAACCTGATGTAGTATATTGAATAGCATCTTTAGAAATCTTTAAGCCTGAGTTAGACTTTGACATTGAAGTATCTTGATAAAGATAATATTCCTTAACACTCTTAATAATTTGAGCGCCAGTCTTAGGATCTTTTTCTTCTTCAATCTCTTTTACTTTACGGATACGTGTAGGATCAATTGGACGTAACTCTAAAATACCCTTTTTAGGGCTCTTTTCGTCAACAATGATGTGGTAAAACAAACGGCCATCAACATACCATTTACGGAATGTTTCATGTCCATAATGGTTAAACTGCAATAGTTCAACTACATTTTCAAATTCTTGTCTTACAAGTTTTTTAACATTATCAGGTAGATCTAAATCATCAGTTACTAGATCAATTGGCGCAGATTTAGTATCTGATACAATAGACTCATTAATAATATCTTCAATTGCTGCATCACACTCTGGATGCATTGCAATATCTCTATAACGTCGGATTAGATCAGCTTCAGATTTAGCTCCTTCAGTTCCAGACAAGTCAATGTACTGGCCAAAGTGGCCACCACCAGCTTGAACATAACTAGAACCATCATCCTCTAATGGAGCAACAAAAGATTGCTTTTTAGCGTCTTCTTGTTCTTGCTCTTTCTTTCGCTTTATTTCGAAACCAAATAATTCAGCCATTAAATCTTCCTACGTTAATAATAAGCAGAGGAGATAAACCCCTCTGCTATTATTTATATGCTATTAAGTAGTGGTGTTTGATTCCCAATACTGTACTTGGAGTTCAACTGTGAACTCTTCAATAGCATTTTCATTGTCGAATGAAACATCAATTGCTGCTACGTTCGTTGGCCACATGCCGCGGAATGTATATGCTTTGACTTCACTTCCATCTTTATCAAGCTGATAAACAGATGCATCAGCAAAATAGTTTGATGGAGTAACTTCACCGCTGTTTGCATTGTGAGAGTTGATATAGTTCATCCAACGCTCGAATGCATCACGCAACAAGAAGTTTGTGTCATTCATTACCGTAATTGTCCAAGGTTCAAAAGTACGATCGCCCGCAATTTGAAGTTGACGCCCACGGAATGGAACAGTGATTGGTGCAATAACAGAAGCCGGAAGTTGAGCGGCTTTAATTAAGAAACCACCTACTTCAGATTCAGCTGCACCTGCGATACCAGCTGGAAAACCCATTTCTACCTTGAAAAGGTTAGAACGTGCGCCACCACCAACTAGCTTTGATTTGAAATCATCTACGCCTAAGATTGCCATTGTTTATTCTCCTTATTGACCAATAATTTCAGAGAATTCAACGCCGGTACGAGTCGCGATGAAGTTCAATGTGATGAAGTTAATAGAACGTGCTGGTTTAATGTAGATATCCGCAACAAAACGGTTTGTATCTACAACTTCTCCAGTGTTGTTTGTTGCATCACATACAACTGCAAAGTCTGTAATACCACGACGACCTTTAACATCACGCAAGAATGGTTCTACCATATTGCGGAACATTGCACGGGTAAATTCGTCGTTGAATTCAAAGAGTTGGAATTTGGCAGCAGTTGCAATTGCTTTTTCCAAGGTGACGAATAGACGACGTACGTTGATGCGATCGAATGCAGAAGGTTTAGCTTGTGCAGTCTTATCACCATATAGTACAGTGCCCTGACCAGGGAAAGAAACAATTGGGTTAATGCGTGCTTTATAAAGAGTATCACGATCAGCTTGCTTAGGATTGAAAGCAATCTTTGTAATACCCAAGATTTGACCACGTGTAAAGCCTGCTGGTGAGAACCATGCATCGGCCACGTTGTCTGTATTAGCACATAGACCAGCCATGTGACCTGCAGCTGGAATCCAGCGATACACATCATTGTACTTGTCGTATACTTTAATTGCAGTAGAATCAATTACACCATAAGATGTCGATGTGAGCTGATCAGCCCATGCTTTAACATCTGCTGCTGGTGTAGCAGTTCCTACTGTGTCCTCGATTGGAGGAGAAACAAATGCAACTACATCTTTACGCGATGTTGCAATGCTTAATAGATCGTTAGCAAGAGTAACGTCGTCGCCACCATTTGCGCCTGGTACAGCAAACAATAGATTTACATCTACAGTTTCTGCATCTTCGAACATATCAAAACCAAGCTGAATTTCACCAACTGATGGTACATTATTATCAGCACCAGCTGCCAATGATTCTGAAATTGTAGCGGCGGTAATAGCATCTAAGTAATCGCCTCCACGGGTTTCAGTACTGTCACCTGCATGTGTTAATAATGCTGGAGCATCTCCAGCCCAAACATAGGATGATGTACCATTAATAACATCAATCCAATAGTTGGATGTGCCCTGCGCTGATTTTGCATCAGATGCTTGTGATACGAATGGGAAAGTTTCAAGAACTGTTCCTGGAACTCCTGACCATGCGCCATCTTCATCAATTACTGCAATATGCATTTCATCGTTTGAACAGCTACGATCAGCTGCAAAGTCAGATGTACCCGGTGCAGCATCGAATTGATCTGCATATGCCCATCCAGTAAAGACTGTTGTGTCTGCTGGACATACATCTACTTTCAATGAATTACCTAAAGTACCTGGATACTTAGCAATAAATTCAAAGGCTGTGGTTGTTACGTCGTCTAAATGATCGCGATTCTTCACTAAAAGACCAGTTGCTCCTGTGGTAGCATTAAGCATGCCGGCTGTTTCAGCACGGACAACTTTTAATGCATTACCATAAGTTAGGAAGCTAGCTGCTGTTAGGAAGTATACCGCGGTTTGATTATCTGGGGTGCCGAAGACCGCCGCAAGTTCTTTTTCTGAACCTAGTGTGCGGATTTCTTCTACAGGACCCCAGTTGAATGCGCCAGCAAATCCACCAATACTGGTAGATACAGCTGGAATCACATTCGTCAAGTCAATTTCTTTGACTTGAACTCCTGGTGATACTAGAAAAGCCATGTGTATTCCTCTCCAAAAAAGATTATAAGCTCGGGATATAATATGATATCATAATACGTTTATTTATTCACTCGATTATATTTATAAGATTAGTAAATTCCAGTATCTACGGTCTCCCAGACCATACCACCTTCTCTTTCGTACTTATCTTCTCTGCCATCCTCAAAGAATCCAACCGGAACAATTTCTTCTTCCATTGCTTTAATTCTTTCAGAATATAATAAAGACTTCATATCAATATCTGTAAGCTCTGCGAAAAATGCATTTGTTGAAAACCATCCAAATAGAACTAAGTTCATTACTAAGTCATCATGATTACCAGTTGAAGCTTCATAAGAATTACCTCTTGCTTCAAAGGTTGATAGTTCTAAAATGGTTTCTGCATCGTTTATTATTAGTTTTCTTTGCTCAATTAAGTCTTTGATATTTGATGTACCAATGCGCTTAATTTTACGGGTCATAGTAACACCAATTGAATTGGCTTTTACAGCAGACTCTACAAAAATATTTTCATACTCTAAATCATAATATAAACCATTACATACAACAGATCCTTGGTCATTACTCTCAATCACAATAAATGCTTCATTATACATGTTAGCATATTTGTAAATAACGTCTGGAAATAACAATGGCGAAATTTTATTATCTTGGAAAACAGCTACTTGTTCAAACGGCCTAACAGACATATCTATAATATTAAATGTAGAGTAGTCTTGACCACGACCTTTTGCAACATCTACAAACATCATATATTCGTGAACTTCTTCAGGTTCTTTATATATTCTTACCTCGGTGCTTTGCTTAATTGGCGGCTTTGCCTGAAGTCCAAGAAGTATTTCTGGAGCAATTAGTGTATTACCGGTTCCGTGGAAAGTGTTTCCAAATTCTTGTTGGAATTGAAGTTCAGAAGTGTTAGCAACAGTCTGTTCTTTCCAAGCTTCATCTCTTCCTGGAACGTCCCACCAATCTACTCTAAAAGGTTTATATTCATTTGTTTCTTGAACAGCACCTTCGTAAATTTTATGGTAAACATTACCAACACCATTTGCAGTACTTGTAATAATAACTCTTGTACTTTCCCCAGATGAAACAACTGGATAAGTTGATGTATAGAACTCAGCATCGTTTTCAACAAATGCAAATTCGTCAAGGAATAGTAAGTTAACTGACATACCACGAATAGAAGAACCAGACGTAGCAGCAGCAATAATACGAGAGTTATTAGAAAATTCTATTGAGCCTTTATTAAGTGCTTTACATCCAGGCTGCAAAAAGAATGGTAAATTTTCTAACATTAAGGTTACTCTTGCTAGCATTTCGCGTGCAGTAGAACCTTTGTTAGCTAAAACAGCAATTGTTTTTTCGGGATTAAATATTGCATACCACAAAAGATATGCTACAGATGAAATAGATTTACCTGATTGCCTACAGGCCAAAACAATAGAGAATCTATTATCTTCGAAATGTTTAAACATTTTTTCTTGATACGGATATAGATCAAATGAAACTAATCCTCTATCAAGAGAAATTACTTTTAAATAAGTTCTAGCAAAATATGCAGGATCTCTCATGCATTTTGCGTATTCTTTTATTTCTTTTTGAGTCCACTCTTGTTCAACACCGTCACGTTTTACATTAGGGTTACCAAGATAGCCTGCTTCGTTATTCTTCAGACTCAATGACATTTGCATCATCCATTTTTTTCAATAGCATTCTTTGTAAGTCTGTTGAAGAACCTACATATACATTATTTTGTGTCAATTTACCTGGAAGTCCTTTAGAATCTTTTAAGCGAACTTCTTTCTTTTTCTTTTGTAATTCCATTAGACGATCAGCAATTTCTGCATTTTGTTTCATCATATTAGATAATACTTCAAAGGCGCGTGGATGCTCAGACTCACGAGCTAATTCCATCATAAGATCTATGGCCTCATCGCCTTTTTCTGCTAGATTATAATATTTACTTCGAGCAAAATCATAATCGTCATCTACATCGTCTTTATCATGCTTCATGGAGTAATTTCTCCGTCATCAACTTCATCTTTACCTTCAATAACATTATCAAAGTCGCCATTTGCGTTAGTTCCATCTGCAATATATTCCTCAAGGAATCCAAATGGATCTTCTGCTTCAGCATTAATCATATCAACTTCTGCTTTAGTAATAACACCTCGCTGTTGAACTGGGCCATAGAATTTTACTTTTAATTCAAAGTCCAATGTATAGACAATAGCCCTACGAGACAAGAAATCACCTTCATAGTCTTCAGCTAATCCTACACTTGATAATATAATAGGTACATCAGATTTTATCCCGAGCTCTGGTACTTCATTAATTGTAATCGTATATTCTGGTTGAAAATACGGAATAATTTGTTCAATTACCTGCAAAGCATCATCTTGGTTCTTTGCCATAATTGATAAAGTAATACCCATATTATATGGAGCATGAGTATAAATTGCGTCTCTTGTAATACCAGATCCGCGGACAATTTGGTTCATTTTTGGTAACTTACTTGCTGCGTCGTATGCTAAAGAAGTAATTTCAAAAGACATCCTCGGCAACTTAATTGCCACTTTTGGATCTGTAAGAGACGCTTGTGATTCTAATCTTGCAAGAAACTTTTGCTTAGGTCCATATGCTAATGGAACCCTCATAATATTTTTTACTTCACCATCTGAACCTTTGCGCATAATTTTAATATCATTAAAGATAGTACCAAATGCTGCAATGGTTCTTCTAATTGATGCATGATAAAAATGATCTGATAACATAGTTAACCTCCGATCTCACCAAATGGATTGGATTCAGAGAAATCAATAATTCCTTCAGCTTCTAATTCAAATTCTTGGTTACGTGATTGAGAATCATTTAAAGCTTTATTTGTAATTGGATCATCAATATTATACACATCAGTAACTGTCCATTGAGCACCAGAGGTATTACCGTCAATAATATTATTAGTGAATGAGTGGTATTTTCCGTCAGTAGTGGCCCAACCAGTTACAAATAGCTTTTTAGTTGTAGCATCAACAGTTTCATAAGAAACTACTCGGCCTGTTACATATTCGTCAGTATCGCCAATTTCTTGTTGAATATCTTCACCAATAGCAAATTCTGTTCCATTTGAGTTATTGACAACTAATACAAGCTGCTGTGATATGTCTTCCATTACTGTATCAATATCTGAAATACCAGTTTGAATTTGCTCACCTGAGTATTCAAACAATTCGCATTGTAGTGTATATGTTGGAAGATTTGATAATTGATAGAATGGAGATTCGTGTTCAACAAAACGAATCTCAAACAAAGATTGAGAAAGTGGAAGATATATTAAGTCACCTTCACTCGGTCTTAAACTATTAGTCCCTGCGTTTTGAACACCAATATATTGGTTCCAACGTTTCTTTGAAACGATAAAGTTAGCTTGGTCTCGAATCTCAACACCAAACTTAGAAAGTAAATTACCATCGCCTTCAAAGCCATCAATATTTGAGATGTACATTTCAATAATGTAAGCGTCATCAAATACTGATTCAATATCTTCATTGAGAATGCTATCTTCTTGCACTACTTCTCTGGGAAGATAATACACATCTTGCCCATACATTTTAAGGGATTCGATGACAATATCTTCGTAAAGGTCCTGTTCGGTTCTTACCTTTTGCGAGAAGTATACGTTAGTAGCCAATGGATTATCCTACGTAAAAGTCTGGTGGCATTTCATAATTGAGCTGCATTTGCTCTCGGATCTGTCTGATCTCTTCAGTTGCGTCATCAAACATTTGACGACCATTTAATGTTACACCACCTGGAAGTTGCATACCTTCAAATTTGATAAGGTTAGCACCCCATTGCTGTTTAATTAAAGCAGTTACATATTGCTTAAGGAACATATCATTATAGACATCAGAATAAGTTGATGGATCTACAATTCTCATACATTCAACAATGACATAATCATTTTCTTTAATATCTGATTCCCAATTTACATCTAAATGTAATTGATTCATATGACGATTAAATCTTACAAACTCACCACTACCATTTAGTTTCATGTCTAACAATGAAACATATTGTTGTACCATTTCATAGTACATTAAGTCGCCAATATAAGAAAGATCGTAAATATCATTCAGATGCATTTGATATTTTACAGAAAACATATTAATACTTGATTGTGAATCGCCGATAGGAAATACACGCTTCACATATAAAATATTATCGTTTAATGTAATATAACCATTTGTTACGTCAGTTGCAGTAATTTGGTGTTTTAGATAAACACGCATTGTTGCATCTGAATGATACTCTTGATAAAACTGTAGAGCATCGTCTACACGATCTTCTAGTTGGTCGTCATCAACATTAATTTCAATAACAGGCGCGCCCAATCTACGAAGAGCGTAGTCAACTAATTCCTGTCTTGTAGTTGGATTTGCCATTATATTACCTTATTTAGAAAGTTTTTTTACTTGTTCTTGAAGATCTTTTACAGATTCAATAAGTAGACCAACCATCGCTTGATAGTTAACTGATTTCAAACCATTTGAATCAGTGGCAACAAGATATGGTAGCACATTTTCAACTTCTTGAGCTACAACACCCATTGATTTTTTACCAGTTTGTTTCCAGTCAAAATTTACACCACGAAGATCAGAAAGTACAGACAATGGAGAATCAATTGTCATAATATCATCTTTTACTGCAGCATCTGAAGTAGTATTAAAGTTTGGCGCAGTAACGTCGCCTGTAAATGTTGCTCCTGATAACGCAGCTTTACCGTCCAAAGAAGATTGTAAATTGTCAATATTAGAAATTACGTGATTGTGTGAATCATCGGTAATTGTCAACGATAGTGTAGCATTACCTAAATTTGTAAATGTTGCTGAACCACTAGCGTCACCACTAATTGTAAGAGTAGGATCAGCTGTTGCGGTTGTTGCAATACTTACATTACCTAGATTCGTCATGGTTGCTGAACCAGTAACTGCACCAGTCAATGTAATAGTTGGATCATTAACATTAATATCTAATGTACCATCCGCATCTTGATAAGTAACACTTACACCAGATTCAGTATTGCTTGACCACATTCCGCCAGCAATATCTTGAACTTCCTCTGTTGAAAGGCCATCGTCCGTAATACTTACTGAAGAAGTTGATCCTGCAGCGTCTGTAAAAGTAATTGTATCATTACTTACAGATGCAGATACAAAGGCGGTACCAAGATTGACTCCGCCTAAAGTTAAACTGCCATCTATATTTACGTTACTATCAAAATCAGCAGCAATTTTAACGTTGAAATCTGTTTGACTTAAAGAAGCAATATTAGTACCTGCCGCATATAAGTTTAACGTGTCATCATCATTACCAGCAGATGTTTCTGTCAAGATATATGTATCTTGATCAACATCCATAACGCCTCCAAGTGAGCCCCATGACCCTCCAGGGCCATAACCTTCAAATTGAGATGTAGTTGAATTATATCTAATCATACCTGCAGCAGGAGCTACAGATCTATTAGCTGTCGTACCAACCGGAATCTTAATTGAATCTGTAGAATCAAATACCGTTTGGGCAGTATCTACTGTCAATGAACTTCCAGATGGGACAATATTTGAAACGACTAGCGTGCTCATATTTTTCCTATCCTTTAATAAAACGTTTATTGTCTAATCTATTTATACCGTTATCCAATTGTAACAGAAGTGCCAGCGGAAATAGTTAGTGTTTGCCCAGCAGTTATATTAATAATGCTAGAGCCTGATCTGATTTCATAACCTGAAACACCAGTTAAAGTAGTATCTGTGGCTACTGTTGTTGCATAATATTGGAATGGAGAAGTATATGTGACTGGATTGTCATATTCAATTTCGCCATTATATTTTACACCTTTGCTGTATGAAAACTTATCTTCACTAGCATCATATAAAATTGTTGCATTTGCCCCATCGATAGTAATACCAGCTCCATCTGCTGCAGCTGCATTTGCTGCTCCTGAAGCCAATACGATGTTTTTATCATCGATTTCTAATGTTGTAGAATTAAGAGTAGTTGTTGTACCATTAACTGTTAAATTGCCCTGTACAGTAAGAGCACCATTTAAAGTAGTATCAATACCATTCGCTACAGTGAACGCAGTAGAACTTAAGGTTAATGAAGACGATCCTGCGTTATAAAAGGTAAAGGTATCTTCGTCGGATCCAGCCGATGTTTCTGTCGTAATGTAAGTGTCTTGGTCAACATCTTTTACACCACCCAATGATCCCCATGCGTTACCTGGACCATAACCCTCAAAACTAGAGATTGTAGAGTTATATCTAATTTGACCATCGGCTGGAGTACTCGGCCTTTGAGCAGTAGTACCGGCTGGGATTGTCCAATGGCTTGTGCCAATAGAATTTAATTCATCTAAACCACTAAATGTATCACCAGTATCTCCAACTTGCAATTCGGTTGTACCAATAGTAATAGCAGATGTTACCCAGTTAGGCGCTGTAGAAGCACCTGTGGATCTTAAAACAAACCCAGATTGCCCTGGTGTAATAAATCCAGTATTATCTTCCGAAATTTGATAAACTAGATAACCAGAAGAACCACCTTCAATATTTTCCGCAGAAGTAGCTGTTGTAGAGGTACCAACAGTAAGAGCAGAAGCATTTACCCAAGTAGGCGCATTCGTTCCACCAGAAGTAAGAACTTGACCAGATGCGCCGACCGAGGAAATACCCATTGCATCTGAAGTTGAATAAACGATGCCACCAGCATCCGCGGTTAATGCAGCTCCTGTACCACCATAAGCAAGATCAATAATACCACCTTCCCAAGAAGATCCAGTACTTAATACTTTATTTAAAAGTGTCTGGCTAGCAGTGGTAGTAGCAATAATTGCACCGCCACCGGCAGTAGATCCATCATGTAGCCTTAGTGTTTCAATTTCTGTATCATATGTAATTTCACCAATCGCGCCAGTAAACGCATTGTTTTGCGTTGTGGTGCCTCGTCTAAACTGTACCTGAGTTGCCATTATTTTTCCTCTAAATCTTTATTCTATTTATGCTTGCGCTTCTGACCAGAATAAGTTTAAGTTAACATCTGCGCTACTAGATGATAAATTATTTACAACAATTGCTAAAACGTCAGGGCCATCAGGGAAGTTATTATAACCACCAATCGCTGAGTTTGATAATTCTTTCAGATTTGAAAGGTCAATTTCAGAAAAACCATTAGGTTGTCCCAATGTAGCAAAAATCTGTTCGCCTGGAGTAGCTGTTGTAGAACTGCTGGTTGAAATTTGAGCAAATGAAGGCTGAGATCCTAATGCAACAGTGTTAACTGATTGCCATGTAAGAGTGCCTGAATTAATATTACCTGGATTCAAAATACCGTAAACTTGTACAGCTTGTGAAGATTGAACTTGTAATTTTTGTAGAAGCATAGATGAACGGTTTAGCAAATCACGTTCACCTAGATTACCAGCAATAGAGTTACTTACTGCAGGGGCCAATCTTACAAAGAATACTGATGCATCAGATCCAGCAGCAATTGTGTTATTCAATGCTGAGTAGTTAAAGTAATAACCACGATCTGTATCGAACCCACCATCCATAATATATGATGAACCCCAGTGGTTCAGTGTTGGAGATGCCGTACATGAAACAAGTGTTACAGCAGTATTCCCATTCCCTACAGCGTGAGAAGCAGCGCTTCCACCCGTAAAGTCTTTATTAGTACCACCAATGAATAGCGTAAATGTTGCACCTCTTGTACAACCAGTTAATGTATTTTGAGATTTACCAGTGTAATTAATACATTCATTCTCAATTAGAACAGTACCAGAAGTTGGGAATCTAGAAGCATCACTCAATGGGATACTTGTTGCTGCAGCTGAAATTGTAGATGTTAATGAGTCAATAGCAGATTCGTTAATCGATTGATAACGAACCGCAGTGTTACCAGAACGCATATATGCTTCATCGTTAACGTTATTTTGTTTTGCTCTATGGGCAAGAATCATGTTACCATCTGGGCCGCGACACATAAAGTCGATAAAGCCAGCACCATACCATGAGAACGAAATCCCAAGCATTTGCATTTTATTTAAGTTTAGATTGTAACCAGAAATACCAGTTCCATCTAATTTATCAATATTAAATTCTGATTGTTTAACCCTATGGTCTACGACAGCAGCCATTTTAATACCGGATGAATTACTTACACCGCGATATTCAGGGTTAATCGTTAAGTTGTTATCATCAGTAATAGTACCAACTTTATAAGTCATACCGCGAATAACTACGTTATCGCCAACTTTAAGCTGTTGAGTAAATCTACAATTAGTACCTGTTACTGCCTGAGAACCAGATACAACATCAATAAATCCTGAAATTTGGAATGTAGAAGCTCTACGAACTACTGAAAGTTCTTGGCCATCAAATTCCCAAAACAATCCGTTTTGATCATCGAATGGTCCAACTCGAACTGAAGCACCGTGCCATTTCTTAATAGTTACTCTTGGCTTAGTTGTAATAACAGCAGTTGAAGATCCCAATGTTGCTGAAGCAACTACAGTAAATTCATTTTCAGATGTAATTGTATTTACACCATATGAACCATTATAGCCTTCGGTAACTACACCATCAATTGTAACTTCAGCTCCAACTTGAAGACCATGATCTAATTCTGTTGAAACAGTAATTGCAGATCCTGGAGCTGTACCATCGGCATGAATTTGGTCAAGGTTGAGAACTGGATTAAGAGATACACCTGATGTCCAAAGAACACCTTTACCGGATTGATATCTCATGTATTTCTTAGTTTGTCTTGAAATAGAAGCACCGTGAGATGGAACAAAGTTCCCTAATTGAACACCACCATCAAAAGGTCTATGTAGAACAAACGCATCAGTTCTTAAGAAAATATCTGAAGTAATAGTAGTACCATTATCAACATCACCACCAACTCGAGCAGTAAACTTAAAGGTCGTTGGCGATGGAACTTCTTCAGCAAAGAAGTTACCTGTAACGAGATTGTGTCTTGTACCTGCAGATGTTACAATAGAAATAAGTGGAGCACCTGGAACAAGGCCATGATTAGCCGAACACGTTATAGTAATTACAGATGGGTTTCCTCCATCGGAAGCAATTGATGAAATAGGCAAAGAAGCTCCGGTATAGAAACCACCACGTCTTGCGTACGTAATACCAGTTGCAATTGATAATCCATTAGTACCAACAATACCTTTTGCAATAAATTTAAAGGTAGTTGAATCTGACACTTCAGTAATTACAAAAGAACCTTCAGCACGGGCATAGTCTGATGTGTTGCCTAATCCATAGATAAAGATTGGATCATTGACATTTAGTTCGTGAGGAGCCGTTGTTGTAACAGTAATTTCTGAAGGAGATGCGCCATTAGAAACAACATCATCTAAGAACAAGTCAAGACCAGGTTTTTCAAAAATGCCTGGAATTCCTCTAATGTTAGCGTAGTTTTGCCATTTAGTTGTTTGTAGACCGTATTCAAAGTCAGCATCAATAAGTGATTGTGGTTGAGCTACTCTCATACGTTCTACGGCATCAACACCAAATGCGTATGGGCGGATGATATTACCAACTTGTCGCGGAGCGTCTGTATAAACAGCAATCTTATGACTACTCAACATGGTTGAAGTATCTTTAGAAAGAGTTACTGTTGTTACGCCATCTTGTTCTGAGAAAAATGTATCGTTATCTGATGCATCGTACGAAACTGAGCCAGTACGTGTTGGATCACCAATCGCATAAATGTTTTCTTGGGTTGTTTTATTCGCAATAATTAAAAGTTGAGTTTCATCAACTTTTCCTGGAAATTTAACAGTTCCAAGTCCTGCAGCATCTGGAGCAAAGATATATTTTTCAACTAACTGGCGTGCCATATTATAGTAATCCTTTTAAAATCCGAAAATAATTGAATAACCAATATAATCAGCTTTCACCGATTGGTCAATATTTGATAGTGATACGATACCGTCAAGTTGCAATGAACCAAGGTCGTATCTTAACGTTGTAGTTTCATCCACTATTCCAAGATCTTCGTCGTCCTGAGCAGAAGCTGCTTCATAAACAAACCCAAGATCAGTCCTAGCTTGTGGAGCAAAGGCAGCAGAAGAAGTATTTTCACCATTATAAGAAATTTCGACTTGGCCTGCAGAACTCGATACTTGAATTCCACTGCCACCTAAAATTCTATTAAGAGTAAATCCGCCAGCGGCGTTACCAATTGGAATTTGGCCCGAACCAGGAGTAAACCCTTGACCTAAGCCACCTTTTTCAGTAGGTAATGGATTGTTTGCGTCATATGCTTCTAATGAAACAATAGAGGCAGTACCATTATCTTTCTTAAAAAATAGCTTACCGTCATATACATTAAGGGCTAACTCCCCTTCAGCTAAGTTAGCTGTTGTGGGAGTTGAACCTTGTGTAGTACTTCTTTTTAGCTTAATCGCTGTAGACATAACGTCTTAGACCTTTAATTAATATGATCCACCATCAACATTATTTATAGACACAGATCCGGCTGCTACCGTGAAGTTATCGCTTGTAAATGATGCAACACCTTTAACTGATGTTGTAGCGGTTGCTACTGCGTAATCAACAGCGCTATTCGCATCATCATAAGATACCGTAATGTTTGTTTGACCACCTGCACTAATTGCTGACCCCATTGCGTCTTGAGCAGCTTCGGTAAAGTCATTAATCTGGGTAGATGGAATATTAATTGCTGTTGTACCAGCAGCTGTTAATCTACCTTGTGCATCTACAGTGAATGTTGAGATAGTAGTTGCATTACCATAAGAACCAGCAGATACCGCTGTATCATCAAGAGTAAAGGTAACTTCATCAGTACCAACAGTTGAGGTTAAACCAGTACCACCAGTAAATGTTAATGTATCAGACAGTAGATCAACAGTATTATTATTTGTACCATCAGTAATATCTAATGCAGTTGCAACAGATACAATACCTGCAGCAGATAGTCTACCTTTTGTATCAACAGTAAATGTTGGAATTTCTGTAGCTGAGCCATATGATCCAGCAGCTACACCAGTATTCGCAAGAGTAAGAGCTGCATTAACATTTGCGCTACCATCTACACTTGAGAATGTAGCTGTTGCATCACCAGAAATTGTTAGATTTCTGGCTGTTTCCCAAGTTGTAGCGGTATCAGCATTACCAGTAAGATCACCAGTTACATCGCCTGTAACATTGCCAGTTACGTTACCAGTTACGTTACCAGTAAGATCACCAGTTACATCACCCGTTACGTCGCCCGTAAGATTACCCGTTACATTACCTGTAAGGTTACCAGTAATATCACCAGTTACTTCACCACTAAATGAATCAGCAACAATACCAATTGATACCCAATCAGAACCATCATATTGCTGAGCAGAGAATTTATCTTCAGCTTCATCCCAGACAAAACGAACATTTTCAGCGGTACCACGTTCAACTTCAAAACCACCATTTTGCGATGGAGTACCAGTTTCATCATTATTCAATAAGAGAATTGAATCACCAATATCTACTTGGTTAGAATTAACAGTAGTTGTTGTACCATTTACTGTTAAGTTACCTTGAACAATAACGTTACCAGAAGCTGTCATGGTGGAAGCTGTAATATCGTCAGAGTTTAAAACACCATCAACTGTTACGTTATTAAATGTAACATCAGCAGTTGTAGAAACATCCTGACCAATTTCAACTGTTGGAGTTGCAGTTTCACCAGAGTTATTTGAAAGGGTAACACCTGTACCTGCAACAAGAGAGGCAACATAATTACCAGTTGTATGAGTACCAAGATCTACTGAGTCAGCTTGCTGAGTTACCGAAATTGTAACATCACCAAGATCAGTCATTGTGGCTGAACCAGCTACATCTCCGGCAATAGTAATTGTTGGGTCAGCAACATTAAAATTAATAGCGTTTCCAGCATCATCGTATGTTACTGTAATACCGTTTTGAGTACCACCAGCAACCATTGCACCAATATCATCTTGGATATATTCCAAATTGACATTGCTTTCGAGGTATGCTTTGGTTACAACGTCTTGAGCATTTACTGGATCAGCAACACTTGTGATACGTTTGTTTGAACCTACAATGTTACCAGTACCATTTGGTGCTAAAGTAAGATTACCGTTTAGATCAGATGTAGAAATTGTATTACCATTAAGTGTAATATTATCAACATTTAGAATGTCAATCTTATTATCACCATCTGTAGTAATAGCAGAATTTGCAGTAAGAGTACCATCCGCATGATCTAATTTATCTGTAAAGTATTGTCCACCGATAATTAAGTGGGAAGCAGCATCGCCTGCAGTTTCTGCACCAATACCAATGTAAAGTCTTCCACCACCAGAAACGGCACCCGAGTCGGCGGAGGAGTAAGCGAGTTCGCCGTCAGCCAGCGTACTAGGATCACCGGCTGTGGTAGAACGTTTAATTCTAATGATAGTTGACATTTAATTGCCTCTCCGTTATTATTATGAAGTTAGTACCTACCGCCATTTAGCGAAGTACCATCTTGGATATCTTGTTTTGCTACCCATTTCTGTGTTGCTTCATCCCAAACTACCATTGCCCCTTGTCGCAATTGAGTAACATCAAGATCGTTTAAATCATTTAGCCTTTGCTTACCAAAGTTTGCTGATTCAATTCCTTTGAACTTACCAGTAGCTGCATCATATGTTAATACTTTTCCGTCTGTAATATCACCAAGATCTACATCAGATAGATCTTGAATCCTGCCAGCAGAACCTACAGCGATCGATTTTGCTTGAATTTCTTTCTTAGAACTAGTCCTTGCGGCAATTGCCGCTGTATTTGCTCTATTTACTGTAGCTTTAATCGCCATTTATATTACCTTATAGTCTCGTAACTCTAGGTGTAATTTCTAATTGTCCTTCTAGTACTCTTGAAACTATTCCTGTTGATGATTCGATTTCAACATCATAGACATATCGGCCATATTTCATATTACCGGTTTGAGTAGCTGTTAATGAAAGACCGATGCCCCCAGAAGAATCTCTTGTTGTTGCAAAATCAACAGCAGTAGAAGAATTGTAAGATTTGCGAACTTGTGCTCGAACTGTATATGTAGTAAGATCAAGAGCAGAACCATCAGAACCAGTCACGTCAATTGACGATTCAAAAGTGGATCCTTGATCTGCGGTAAGATTCGCATAAATTGCCATAATAGAAAACCTTTAGTTTGTTTAATCTATTTATAATTTTTTCAAATTGAGATTTATATAACTATTTATAATAATCAAAGCAAAAAAATACCCAGCAGAGCTGGGTATTTGTCATATTAATTTTTAAATTATTGATTTTTTAACCATTCAATAAGCTCTAAAGGCATATCTTTGCTTTCAGTTTCAAAAACATCATTAACTGTAAAGTCTTCAGGAGTATAATCCGTGCTATAACACAGCCATTCTAAGCTCCTTTCGGTGGCCTGCTTTGGCGTTAATCCTGGAACACACTTATGTATTCCAGGATTATTATTAGGATTCAGATATTTTATATCGTAAAATGTTGGTAAAGCTCCAAATTCTTCAATAAGGTGTTCATAGTGGTTTTTAATACTAGCATCTATTTCCATAATATTTAATTCTCATAAGTTTATACTGAGTTAAAAGACGAACTATATATAGCAACTGAATCTAATGCATCGCTATAATCATTAAAATCTAGAGAAGTGTCTACATTTTCAACTAAATCGTCTAATTCCCATTTTTTATTAATTAATCTAAGTTGTTCGGTTTCAATAGCTGCAATAATTAAATCATAATCATCTACAGAACTTAGAGTTTGCGTAACGTTATCAGCATCTCTAATTGTTAATTGACCTTGAGCTTTGCCAGATTTAAAGCTTAATAAATCTAATGCTCCTCCATCCACATTAAATCCAAGTCCAGATTCTACTAATGGTCTATTAGATTTAGCATCATAATAGCCTTTAGTTACCTTTTTTTTCTCAGTTTTCAATGATGCCTTAGCAGTAGAAATTGCTTCGTCAGTTGCATCTACAGTTACAAGATTGTAGTGCTGATGAAAGTCTCCATTTTCGTCAGCTTCTGGATAAACTTCTTCCCAAGCTTCAGCAGGATTATTAGTAATCGGCCGATCTTTGGTTTTAACTTTAGCGTAACCTATAGAAGTTAAAACTTCAGAATCTTTAATATTTTGGCCTGGAAATAATTCACGTAAATTACTTTCGGTCACGCAGTAATTTACTGCTAAGTTATTTTCTATTTTTACATACAATTGCATTAGAGTATCTCCTTAAACCGCATCAGCATTGTTTGGAAAAGTGCGGCCGCCGCCCCACATAATTCTGACAGCGCCGCCACCGCCTTGGCCTCCATTGGGAGGAACAGTTCCATAGCCGCCAGTTCCAGCTGATCCAGCGCCACCACCATACGCCCCACCATTCGGTATTTGGTTATGCCGCCCAGATCCAGATGGTAAGCCACCAGCGCCGCCTGAACCACCTTTGCCAGCTCCACTGTTGGTTGTCCCGCTTGCCCCGGAAGTCCCTTCACCAAAAATGCCAACACCGCCGCCGGCCCAAGCGCCGAAGTTATTTATGTTGAAACCTGCGCCTCCACCGCCTCCGGTAGCAGGGTTATTGGTTGGGTTGGTGTCCGTTTCTTGACCAACTCCACCTTGGCCAGTATAACCACCTGCTCCACCTGCTCCAGATCTAGAACCATTATTCAAGCCGCCGCCATCACCGCCGCCATCACCAAACCGCGCGGTGTTGTATAGCGCCGCCGAGTTTGCGCCATTACCCGAGCCCGGCGCTGCATAGCCACCGCCAGCATAGCAGGTGGCATTCCCGTTAAACGAGCTATTTCCGCCAGAAGTGCCCACAGAACCACCTGCACCAACTGTGACAGTATACCCTTGTCCACCAGTAGCTGAAAAGTTATTGATCCATGAACACGCACCGCCGGCAGCACCACAATTATCGTGCACCGGACCTACGCCACCGCCACCGCCACCAACAGCTACAGCGCTACAATTCACATCATTTGTTGGAACCCAACTATAAGTTCCTGGAGTCGTATAAACTTCTTCACCAGGCGCAAGTCCAGTCGTGATCGTTTGGCTAGCTGACCAATCAGAATCGCCTAATGTTGAAGAGTGGTGCTTTACTCTTACATAATAAGTTGACGAGTAATTCAAAGCAGATCCTGGTCCCCATGACGTCAAGTTGCCGCTGAGTTCAACGCCTTGATCGATAATTGAATTAAATGTGGCATCTTGTGCAACCTGCCAACTAGAAGATGTATGTGTCGTACTTCCACCAGTTGTACTAAATGCCGATGAAGTGAACGTTGGATTTATATCGAGACCTGAACTTGCTGAAGTAATTGACGGTTGGTTTGGGTAATCGAATGATGCTCTAGAAGTAAAGCTTGAAATAGGAGAATAACTTCCAAAAGCACCGTCTGTATCTTTATATCGCGCTCTTACGTAAATTGTTGTTCCTACTGGAATTGAATGTACTGTTGAGTCAATAGATATTTCAGAACCTGAAGTAGTGGTTTCTTCATCGTAAAACGGTGAACTCATATCACTATTATTATCTAATTGAACCTCTAAAGCCGATGAAACACCAAAAATCGCTAAATATGGTGAAACATCAATTGTGAGATATCTACCTGTTGCGGTGTCTGTAGAGCCATTTGCCGGTGCTTCAATAGATATTGCTTTCGCTAGATTCGGAATATCTGTTATGTTTTGTAAGGCACGAGCATCGTCAATAACCGTAGTGCCTGATACTTTAATCGCCATCTTCGTTCTCCTTATGAACTATTAGCGTTTCGCTAATTCTTTAATTGCTTCTAACATTACTGGAATAAGAGAATCGTAGTTAACACGTTTAACTCCGTCTTTACCAGCAACAACTAATTCTGGGAATACTTTCTCAACTTCTTGAGCAACAATCCCAATTGCATCTTTTTTATTTTCTTTCCAATTAAATGTATAACCATTTAATTGTTCAATTTTTGATAATGGTGAATCAATAATATTTAAATTTTCTTTAAGGGCAATATCAGATGTAGTGTTAAAGTTGGCTGCTTCAACATCACCACTTACCGATAAGTTGCCAGTAATAGAAGAAATATCTAAAGTCAAAGTCTGACTTGCTAAATTCGTAATAGTAGCAGATCCCGCTGCATCACCATTAATTGTTAAAGTAAAATCACCAACGTCAAAATCTAAAGTATTATCAAGATCTTGATACGTAACATTAATACCAGATTCACTATTACCTGTTACCATAGTGCCAATAATATCAGAAACTGTTTCTGCTAGATTATCTCCTGTTGCTGTTTCTAAGGCAGCAACTTCGCCCTGTAAAGTAGTAATATTGCTTTCAGCAGTACTTACATCTGTTTGTAATGTACCTACATCTGTTTCTAAAGTAGAAATTTCGGTATTTAAGTTAGTAAAATTATCATCTACCTCAGTATTAGTAAGAGGTATTCCTTTTACAGATCTTAATGTTAATGTTGCAGCCATCAGTATTTTCCTAAATTAATTTGTCAATAATGCTCTGTAGCATATTTTTAATATCATTGACGTCCGATTTAACTTTATTTATATCTTTTTCAACGTCTATTACTCGGTTTTCAAGAGCATTTTTTTCATTAATATTTTGTAAAGCTATTTCTCTTTTTTTCTTATACTCAGCAAAAGCTTTTGGGTCATTATTTACGATCCCACCAGAAGTGGGATCTTTTACTAAATTAGAATAACCTTGTACAGATAATCGAGTCATTATGAGTATGCAATAAGCCTTAAGTTTTTAATTTTTGGCACATTTACTGGATTAGACGATTTCATTACAATCTTAATAACAACTCTTGTATAAGGGTCAATATCACTAATGTCAATTTCTCTTTGAGTAAATTCACCTTCTGGGTTTATAGTATTATTTATAAAGTTCGTATTGGTAAAAATCTTAGAGTGAATATCTTCTGTGCCAACTGCTGTTCTGTAATATACATCAATATCTGTTGAAGGTAATACTTCAGCATCAAATATCATTTTAATAGAGTCAGCAGGTTCATTTAAGTATAATGGACGAGTAATATAGTTTGCATAGTTATATGATCCAGCAGGAGCATAGTCTTCAACAAACTTATCTAATTGTTGGATCGAATAAGTTGGTGATGGTCCAAGTTCTTTACGAACTGTATAATCTTCACCACTAATAGTAGCAGCTGAAGAGCTAGTCAGTTCAAGCTCAGTAACAGAAGTAATAGAAGCAACCTCGCCCAATGTAGTTCCATCTAAACTAATTAGTTTATCACCAATATTTACTTCTTCTACAAAGTTGGTACCACCAGAGCCTATCACAGTTGTCGAACCGTTTGTTGTAATACTTCCAGACCCATAAAAATCAAAAGTATCAGCAACAATATTAAGTCTCATCACACCATCAATATTAAATGGAGCAGCTAGTGTAATAGTAATTCTATCGCCATCAGTATTTCCAGGACGATCCGGATCTGCTGCCTCAATTACAATATCTTCAATTTGGTGAGTGCCATTTACAATATCAGAGATTGAGTTAACTGTAATATATTTACCAATAGAAGCGTTTGCAAGTAAGTTATCGGCAGTATCAAAGCTTGTTTCAATAATACCTTTTGTACCAAGATCATAAAACTTAACATGATTATTGTTTTGAATTTGGAATGCTTCTGCCGACATAGGTACAGCAGCTCCAGATCTTAGAGTAATTGATGAAGCACTATTTACATCATGAATTTCTCCCACAAAGGTTCCAGAAGAATTAAGTAAATAATCACCAGCTTCAGCCATCCAAGTAATATCATCACCCGATGCAGAAATTGTTACTGCTGTATTTCCAGAAGTCACTGTTGCAGTGCCAATTCCAGAACCCTTTGTATCAGTTTCTGTTACACTTTCGAGAGCAGGAGTATAAAGATCTGTTGCATCTAATTCTGGAACATTTACTAAGTTTTCAGAACTATCATTAATTAAGTTAGAAACAATGTAAGCAGCACCCTTTTGTAAATCAAGTTGTGGTGATACATTGACATTGTCTGTAGATAAAGTTGCTCTAACTAATACTGAACTTCTTTTAACAAGTGGGGATGCTTGAATAATTGTTTGGTTTTCATAAGACTTAATAGTTTGTCTTTCGTCAAACATATAGTTTGAATCACCAACAATTGGCCTATAAACATTATTTCCAAACGATTCATGATTAACATACCAGTCGATGTTTGCTCCTTTTACAGATACAGCACCAGATTTAAGATACATCATATCCATATTTAATTGGCGAGTGCATAAGATACCTTCACCACCGTATTCACCGCGAACTAGATCATCTAATGTTCCGGTGATTAATGATTCGCTGTTACTATCCTCGGTTTCAACTTCAATAATGAATGAATCTTTATCTAGTCCAGTTGATGCGACTGTATGTTGACCATTTAATAGATCTACTGGAATACCATTTGTTCCATCAGCCCCGTAGACAGCTTCTGCTACATTTGAAATTACAACAACATCATTTGCTCTAAACCCATGATTCCTTGCTGCTACACGAACTTTATTAGTTCCCGTCGCAATTGTAAATGGGTTAGACTGAAGTGTAATTGATTCAGGTGTAGCAACTTTTAAATCAACATTTATATCATTTGTAGAATATAAAGCTTTACGAAGATTAAACTTCATATCATAAAGCGGATTAATTTCAAATTCCAAGCTATTTTGTGATAGATATAATGAACCAGTTAAAGGTTGAGATGTAATTACGTTACCTGTGACAACGTCGGTTTGGCCAACTTCAGAGATAAAGAATCTACAACCTGGTTCATCAGTTTTAACAATCAATGCATAGGTTTCACCTTCCATCAAGTAGACTGGAGAATCAAACGTAAATGTTGTCGCAACTGAGCCATCAGCCGAAACACTAACTTCTTGAGGAGTCTTAGTTATAGCTGAAAATGGAATAATTTTAGTTGATGGAACACCTTGGTTTGTTGTGCGCAACTCAACTGTAATTGGTCTATTACCTGCTTCTGAAAAGAAAATATCTACAGAAGTTACTGAAGCTCCGCCATCTGAATTAACAGTAAACGTTTGCGCCACTGGGTCATGTCCAGTATAATAGCTATATAGAACTCGTTGAGATGTCGATGTACGTCGAACTGGAAGTTCTTCATATAATCTATCTTCAACAAATCTTACATCTCTTGAGTTAACAACCGTTGCTTCTTTTGATAATGAGATACCAGTTGAATAATAAACCGCTGAACCTTTTGAGTCAAAGTCAGCATCGTTATTAGTACGATTATCAATAAGCTTGAATCTACGTTCACCTGTACGGAATGCAAGAGCATCTGTATTTGGAATATTAAATACGCCAATTGCAGAGCCCCAAGTATCTGTTCTTAAATCATCGGCTGATGAATATACTGTTGGAGCTGAAGTAAGGCTTGTTGAGCCATTAATTTCTTCAATATCTACAGAGTTAATTTGACCACCAGCTGTTGTAATTACGCCAGTAATAGTTTCACCTACAGCAAATCCATTTTTAACATTAACAACATGGATAAAGCGGTTTGTAGTAGTTGGAGCAGTTTCATCGTCAAGAACACCTTGGAATGCAACTACACCCGAAGCAGTAAGTCTTAATAACTTACCAGCATCACCAGTATAAGCAGTTAAGTCATATGCAGAGAACGCTGCAATATTAGATCCATCAATGTTTTCAAGAGTAATTGTTGTGCCAGAAACTCCTGTTACTTTAAATTTCTTCAAGTTTAATTCAGAAGAAGTGCTTCTGCTATAATCTGTAATTGTAGATTCTGGGATTGCGATATTATTATTTGAGGGAGAAGCATCAATTGCTCTATTAGCGCCTAAGTTATAAAACATAACATGATGACCTGGAGCAATCCCAGTCGCATTAGCAACATCAATATTAAACGAAGATCCAGCAGATATTAAATTAGTAATACTATCAATATTTGTAGCGGTATGCGTAGAGTTTTTAACTACATCACCTACTGCGTATGCAGCTTCTACTTTACCATTTTCGGTTCTTTCAAATTGATCAGTAATAACACCTTGTTGTAGATTTACAGGATCAAAGTCGATATAAGAAGCAGCCGAAGATAAAGATACTTTAAATACTTGAGCCGGTGTCACATAAGACGTCACAGATTTGTCATCAAAGAAAGGAAAGAATTTAGTATCTGGCTTCAAGTTTTTAGCTGTAAATACAACAGGACGAGATCTCATATATGGAATATAAGAAAGATCTACAACTCTATCGCCATAGTTTTGAGAATTTACAGTAGAAGAAATATTTGTTTGAACACCAGTTCTTGAATCTAAACCAGTAATAGTTGTTACTGTTTCTTCATAACCTGTAACCGTTTGGCGTCTTCTATTTGGGTCACCTGTTTGCCAAGTTCTAGTTGAAGTAGAAGATCCAGTCCAGTTAGTTTCCCATTCGTTCCATTGAGTACCAGTAATACCAATTTCATCTGCAATAAATTTGATTGCATCATAACCATTATCATCAGTAACTGTAAGATCAGGACGGCGATCAGTTTCTTTCCAATTATCGCCTTCTGGATTTAATGTTATTTCTCCTTTGAAAGCGCCAATTTTATATGGGTTAACATCAATAGTTCTAGAGCCATACGGATTAAAAATTAGTGACTCTTCAGTATAAGGTAGCGTAATTACGTCACCTGTTTTTTGATAACTAGTAGCAGCTCTTTCGGCTTGATCAGAAACATCTTCAATAATATCTAATGAAGATGTGAAATGCATAGGCCGGCCAAGTTTATTTGTAGCGTCTACAGCAAATCTGTAATCATCCCGTTTGACGTCGCCAAGTGAGTGACCAGTAAACTGATCAGTAATAAATCCATTCTTAAATCTATCAATACCAGTAGTAGCGTCAGTGATTTGAAGATCAGCTGTAAGTTTTTCAAGTTGGTCAAGAGCAACGTATTCTTCCATAGAAGCCATACGACGATCCATATTGCCTAAATCTTTAAAGGTATATCTTCTGTTATCGCGTTGACGTAATTTTACATCTCCAACTTGCTTTGTATATGGAGGAATAAAGATTGTAGCAACAATCATTCCGTCATCAGAATCAGCCGGCTCTTGAGGATCAATTGATGGAACCCCTTTAATAACTTTCCACTCACCCTTTGATGTTAATAGAAGTTTGTCAATTCGAGCCATATAATAAGCAAGATCAGTTGTTAAATCCGAACCAACAGCCGGTAATTCCGGTGACGTTGTATTATCGCCAGAAATAATTGGTCGGAAATCAATAACATCAGCGAGGTTGACTGTTTCGCCATTATCAAAATTAGTGGTACCAATTAGACCATAGTCAATACCAACAGCTGGGTTATCTGGGCGAGTGTATGAGTCAACGGTAAAGTAATTGCCACTAGCCGAATGCGTAAAGTAATCATAAGTTACCTGAAGTGCTCCAGATGGAACCTTTTTTGTAGCCTTTAAAACTAATTCTGCTGCTTGGTAGTGTGTTGGCCTTTGACCATCGTCAAGAGTAAAACTATTTAGAATTGAAATAGAGTTATTTGCATCATATGCTAAATAATTACCAGGTGTAACTCGAATATCTTTAATTCCAAACACATCGCCTTTTGAAAGAGTAATTCTTTGAGCTGTAACTGTTTTCTTACCAGTGATTGTTTCTACAAAATCTTCTTGAAGTGTTTTAGTTTTTTCAGCACCAATTGTGCCAGATTGACGAATTGTAGTTGCAAGAGTATAAGCGACATTGTTACTTAAGCCAGAAATAAATACTGTTTTTCTATTAGAATCAGAATCAAAAGAAATGTCGCCTGAATCAATATTAACAACATTACCACTTGAATCAAATAGCGTATAATTTTCAAGGTCTTGATCAGAGAGATATGTTTCTCCTTGAGTCGTAAGTGTAAATGACCAAGTTCCAGCGCCATCTGTTGTATCAGAAAGAATTCTACGTACCGTCAGTGTTCCTTCTCTGGTGCCATCAGTATTATAAAGTGAATCAATATATTGATAGCCTACAGGGTAAATTAGATTAGGATATTCTGAATCTTGTAAAATTGCTTTTAATTTTTGTACACGACCACTATAAGATGTTGAAACATCAGTAGTACCAGTAACCGTAATTTGAGTATTTGAATCGACAGTATGAACCTGTCCAACAACTCCACCATTAATTACTACAACGTCGCCGGCCGCAAACTCTTGTTCAAAAAGAGTACCAACGCCAGTAATTGTAGTAGCAGAGTTTGTCGCTGTGCCAGTTACGTATCCAACATCTGGATCTACAACAATGTTGCCACCGCCACAAATATTACCAATAGTTTGACCAGCCTCGCGGTATCCATTTACATCATCTGTAAACGAGTATCCAGGCTTCATTTTAATATCAAATAAACCAAGCTTAAATATAGGATTTGACGAATAAGAACCTGAGTGAAGCTCAAAGGATTTTACTCGTGCTGTACCAACTTTTTCGTCGAATGAGCTCAATGATCCTGGAGCAAAGTGGTTTGTTTCGTCAACAGAAGTATATTTGCGAACAAGATCAATTTCTTCGAAAGCTTCAAAGTCAGGAGCGTATGCTTGAACTTTATCAACAAGCAAATAGTTACCAACGGGTGTGCCAATTGGTTGCTGCTGTAATTCAACTGTATGATCGTCTCCACGAGCTTTATCAAAATCTACAAATGTAGTTGCAATGGCTTCAACCTCGTATCCATAAACATATGCCCGACCTGGATCAATGCTTAATACAAACTTAGAATCATCTCCACCGTCGGCATCTAAGTAAACACCATTGTTTGTGGTATCATCCAAATGCTCACGCTTGTTAAGCTTAAACTTATTAACTTCAAAATGGCCATTTGCGTCATACGTACGTCTAGCCATAGCCTTTTCAAGCTCAGCATATGATGTTCTGTTAATTTTGCTTTGAACTTGACCATTTTTTAAGCGAACAAGTTCAACAAACTTAATGCTATCTGTACCGCTAGATTCTTCAGGTAACTCAGTAAGCTCTAAAGAAATCTTATATCTATGACCACCTGGTGCGGTATAGTTATATGTACCTTGTGCAGGATCAAGAAGTGTAGTGTCAGCTTCTGGAGTAATAGTTTCTTCTACAACTTTAAAACCAACCCGAGCAGTTGGAGTATTTGAAAATCTACCGGTATATAGGTGAAGCTCTTCATTTCTAACAAAGAACCCATCAATGTAGTAAATACCTTCTTTAACTTCAACTACGTATCCACGCCCAATGACGTCTGTATTTGCATTATTAGTGTAAGTAGTATTTCCAACTGGAGCAGAAATAGTGACAGACATTTCTGCTGCTAAAGGAGTAGTTAAGCGATAGTTATTAGCAACAGTATTATCGGCAACTGTAGCAACAAGATTTTCGCCTGGAATAAATCTTTTAGTTTCTCCGTCAGCTGCCGTTGATTCGTATTTAAAATAAAGTGTTGGAGTAGTACCATCAATAACGCAATTACATTCTGAAGAATCTAAAACAACTGCAGTAACTCCAGATGTAGATCCAGTAATAATCATATTCTGGAAACTACTTAAATAAGTAGTAACTTCAACAGAATTGAAAGTAGTATTTAATTTAGCAAAGTGTACATCATTATCTACATTAACTGATCCTGGAATAATTTGACTACCATTTTTAAAAAGATGATCGCCAACTCTACTTACCTGTTTTTGTAGAATTGTTTGGATTTGTGTAAGCTCACGGGCCTGCACTGCGACACCAGGACGAAATAAGATTCTATAAAAATCTTTTGTTTCATCATAATCATCGTAGTAAGGATCAGTATTAAAATTTATTGTCATTGTTGCTACACTCTAATTTGAATTAATCTGTTACATTTATTTATAAGTTAGAATTTAATGAATGTTCTGAAGACCACAAACTGTTCGCCAGATGGTGTAAATGCTTGCTTATTGTCAACGTACAACATATTTCCAGAAAATTTATTAATAGTTGGATCTATTAAATTTGTAACAGTGAAAGAAATTGTTTTTTCGGTATTGTAATATGTTTCAGCATCTACGGGAACTGATCCATCTAAAGATTGAACTAGCATTGAATTATCGTTTGATGATACAATCTTTAATGTTTTTGTATCATCAAAGGTTATAATATCGGCATCTTCTGGAAAATCACTTCCACTAAAAGTACCAGTGATTGCATAACACGCAGAACCTAATTCGTTATTAAACTTTGTATGTATAGATCCAAAATCCATAACGTCTTTAATAATTCCAATTTGTCGATATTCGTTATCAACTTGAAGACCTTGAATAGCTTCATTTTCAAAAGAAGTATAAAAGCAAAGAGTGTCTGATATTAATTCTGCTGGAGCATTCGACCCATGACCTCCAGTTGGGGCCATAATTGCTCTGGCGGACGCGTCGTTGCCATCCCCAGTAATAACTATATTAGCAAAACTATATCCAGATCCTTTACTGTTGATAGTTACACCAGCAATTGTTCCATTTGCATCTAATACAGCATCAAAATCCGCCCCAGTACCATCGCCTGTGATAACAATATTGGCACTAGTATATCCAGTGCCACCATTTTCAATTACGACATAACTTATTTCTCCGTCAACAGCAAGAAGCTCAACGTTCGATTGTTGTGTTGCCAAGTCACCTTCTGAAAGATTTAAAGTAATTGATCCTCCAGTTCCAGGATCACCAATATCTTTAGCAATACTTAAATTTGCAGAAGTATAACCGTATCCACCATCTAAAATTTGTAAGCCCGTGATAACACCGTTTTCGATTACAAGTTGAATATTTGCTTGACCTTCTACTCCAGCGTTCTGTAACGTGTAAACTTGATTTCCAGCGTATTCATCGTTTTCGCTATAATAGTATAAATCTGGAGCACTCTCAGGAACTACAATTTGTGTGTATGCACCAGAAGTACCAGGTGTTCCAACATAAGTTACACCCGTTGTATATTCGGTACCACTATGCCAAGTTCCATCGTCTGTTGTTGAAAACTTAATAGTTATACCAGAATTATTTGAATGTGATTGGTCAAATCTATAAGTGTTTTCTTCAACTAAATATAATTCTGGAGCTACGGTATTGTCTATATAGAATTTTTTTCCAAAACCATTCTCGTTAGTTCCGTCTTTATATTGAACGTCATAAGTTACTATAGATGATAGTCTTTTTGCATATGGGCCAGAGCCATCCCCACTAATAACAGCATATGTTTCATTTGGATCATAGTCTTGACCGCCATCTAAAATATTATAAGAAGTAATTGTTCCTTCTGAGTAATACCTATTTTTAATAGACCTTGTAATAGGCATAAACGCAGTAGTTAGGAATTTATTTCTTAAACCTAAAGGAATAAAGGCAATAAATTTCCAAACATATCCATCACCGGTTTCTATGTAATTGGCACTAGTTCCAGTTGGTTGTACAGTAGAAGCTCCACCGTTGTTATTAAAAATACATTTATAGATATTAAAGTCTTCAGTAAGAACATAAAATACTGCTTCAGCTAATGACGTTGCTCCAGTGGCTGACGTATTATCTAAAGTATAAGTATCATCGTACATATCATAAACAGTTTGCGCTTCCCAATTTATTCTTGGAAGAACATGTATTACATCATTAATTTGAATTTGCTTAGTTTGTACAATACTATTTCTTACGCTGTTTTCATACACGTAAGAGCCATTAGGAACAGGGGGATCATTTTCATCACTCCACGCCAGCACTTGCCCGACAAAATAGTGATAAATTGCGCTTCTACTTTGAATTTCTTCATAAACAGAATTAGCAACATTGGTGTGAAATGATGAAGTGATTACAGCAGTCATTAATACTTCTCTTTATTTTATTATGAGATTGTAATTGCCCAAGTGATAACCATTGTATCTGCAGCAGCTTTATTTACAACATCAAAGGTTGTACGACATAACATTGTACCAGCAGAAGAAGCATTTAAAACAGCAGCTTCTACAAGCGCGCCAGTTGAAGTGCCAGGAGCAAAGGTCGCCTGATATGTTACAACGTTAGCAGCTACCGAAGTAGAATCTAAAGCAACTCTACCATTTTCAGTACCAAGGGTAGTGTCAGCAAGCGCTGGAGTTGTGTTATCTGTACCAGTAGCCATATGACTCATCACAGCGTCGTCAGTGTTTGCCATACGACGAGCAATGTAGTCTCTACCTGTGGTTACAACAAGGTTTGGGATGTGAATTTTTTCTTTTAAAGAGCCAGACGGATCAAAAATCTCTACTGAGACTTGGCCGGTAGCCTTTAAGCTTTCATTCATTAACATTTGGTTTTTCTCCTAAGTTAGGTAAAATCAGAGCGTGGGCCGCCTGAATAGTGTTCTTCAAAATAAAACGGGGAATATGGATTAATCTCAGCCATCCCGTCGACAATAGTATTTATACTATCTCCAGGTAAAGGTTTATCCATATCATTCGACAATTGCTCACTTGATAAAACGTTTGTCGATAATACCTTTTGCGTATCAAAGATTAAATCTTCTGATTCTGCCCCGACAACATCAACAAGTCGCTTTGTAGTATTTTTATCAACAATTTGCGAGGTATTTACTAAATCTGTATCGGATTTAGTAAAATTAAAAATGGGATCAATTTGAGAAGTAGCAATGCTTTCAAAGAATGGTTTTGTTAAATTCCACTTATATCCTTTTAAAGTATCAATGGTTAAATCAGTAGAATAATCTTGCAAAAAGTAATCATTTGCATAAACCTGTGGACCTTCAACTAAGTTGCTATCTTGAGACTCTATTAATTCTTCGAAAGGCTTTGTTATATTTCTATATACGTGCTGAGAAGTAGTAGCGGTATGAGCTAATGGCTTTGTTGAAAACTTTTCATGTAGATCAGATGTATTAACAATATCATCAGTATTTGCCACACCCTTAGTAAATTCGTAAATAACAAATTGAGAAGTAGTAGCGGTATGAGCTAATGGCTTTGTTGTATCAATTATAGTATCAGTATCATCTGTTCTAACTGCATCACTGTAAAACCCGCGATAAAGTCTTCCCAATAGCTGAATCGCTGCAGTAGCGTCAATTTCATTAGTAATTTCAAATTCACCAAACATAATCATACCTGATGGATGAATAGTTTGCTTTACTATACTTTCATATTGCGAAAACTGCTCATCAGCTTTAATTGCATAAGAGTATTGCTGATAATAAAAGTTATCTTGCAGGTAAATGTCGTCAGATAGAAACCCTTTATTAGTTGAATATGATCCAGAATATCTAGAAACCGCGGTGCTTGTAAAATAAATTATAGCTTTTTCTGGATTTGATACTTTTAATGCTTCTATATTTTCTACGCTAGTATCAGTAATTACTGATCCTATTAAAATACCATTATTTAAAGAAGTTGTATCTACTGATACTTGTAGTGTTACCGTAGAGGGATAATTAGCTCCAAATTCTAAAAACTCAATACCAGTAATACCATTAGTAGCATTTACTGAAGTAACTTTAACTTTAGTTCCAGTGATTGATCCACTTACTACATCTAGTAATTGACCGACTTTAAATCCATCCTCGCCAGAATAACTAATTGAATATGCTGACAGAGAATTAATAACTGTCCCGGTTATAGAATTTTCTGTAAATGTTGCAGCATCATTAATTTGACCTACAAATAATCTTGAAACAATAAGTTCAAAAATGCCAGAATCATCGTATTTTCTTACTCTTTCAACTTCAACTATTACAGATGAACCATTAGTATTATTAATTGTAACAAATGAGTTGACTAAGTCAAAAGCATTTCCAGTTGATATATTCACAAACAATGATGTTTGCTGAACCCATCTACCGTCAGAAGCAACAAGAATTTGTTCTTTAGGAAGAGAAATTTCTACGTTTTTATTAAAAAGAAGCCTGAATAATAATTTAAAAGAATCAATAGAACCTTTAGACCTATAAAATTCACCAATGTGTTTATATAAGTTTACTTTATTAGCTTCAAGCTTAGTGGCCATTCCATGACCAAGCTCTTTGCGAACCATATCAATATATGCATCAACAGCGTCATCCAAATCTTTATTTTGAATAATTGTGTTAATTACATGAGTTGGCTCTTGATCTTGATTCAGGAACTTATAATATTCCTTTAAGAATTCAATTAAAGCTTGAGAGTCACCTACTAATTGCTGAGGTATTAGTTGCTCAACACTAGGGCTTTCTATATTTGTTCTATTATCAGCCATGAGACCCTATTAATGTCTTGAGAACGTTGTATAATTAGCAGCGCCATCAGAGCCCTGCGTCGCAATAGTATCTATTTCGCCAGTTACTTCGATTGCATCTTCAGCGTCATCTACTTCAATAGCTACAAGTTGGTTAAACTTTGGAGCAATATCATTCGAATCAGCTTTAGCATATATTTTTATTACAGATGTCGAAGTAATATTTAAGCTAAGACTAATCGTTCCCTCAGATGGATTTACAGTTCCTGCATTAGCAATAATTACATTTCCAGTTGTAGCAGATACTACTTGAACTTGTCTGTCAGTAGATCCTGCAATTGCAATGTCAGTAAACGTGCCTTCGGTACCAGCATCGTCTGTGTGAAATATATTGGAACTAATAATAGATTCATCAGAATCTGAGAGATACATTAGAGCAGAAAATTTAATATTGTAAGAAGAAGTAACACCTGCAATAGGGAATATATGTTTATGCATTTTAATTCTTATTGTAGAATTTAAAATACCTTGGTCAGCGTCATCGATAAGACGCAACAACTGAGATTGTCTAAACACACCGTCAAACTTTTTTAAGGCAGTATCATTATAGTTTTGAATAACTTGATTAACCGCAGATTCTAATTGTGTTTTAGTTCTAGAAGTATTATGCGAATCGTACTTAAAAAATGCTTCAATATTTAAATAAGTATAATCTGGATCTACAACTTCTGCAGTAACTGATCCAACATTTTTATCTTTCAAAAAGCGAGCGATTGACGATTTTGTAGAGTCTGTTAGCAATTCTGCGTCATTAGGTTTAATAGAAATATAAACTTTTCCATATACTGGAGGTACCGCAGTTTCTCCGCCCCAAACAGATATATCTTCTATGTAATCAAAATTTGCAAGTAAAATTGATCTATAATCTTGTGAAGTTACAGCTCTATCTTGTGCAGCAAACAACTTAGGAGCATTAAACTTAATCGAATCAATTGTCTCTTTTTCGGCCCCAGTTAAGGTTTTTTCGAAGCCATCACTATTTACAACTAAGATAGAAGTAAATCCTCCAATTGAAGAATTTGCCGTAAACGTTTTAGCGCCGTTTCCTTCTATACCATTTGTAGAAATATATGTTAGCTCCACAACTTGGCCTGTCGAAGGTTGATAACCTAATACTCCATCTCCAAAATAAAACTCATATTGGTTATTACCATTTTCTTGTAAATAATAAATTTTTGATTCATTATTTACATTTAGAATATTATCGTAATGAGTATAGGAAACATAGTCACTTGAGGTTAATGAATCTCTAACTCGCACAACCATAGTAGAAGTATCAATATTAGGATCTGCTATTCTAAACTTTTGAAATTGTTCTTTATTATCTACTCGGTACGTTAAGTTAACAAGCTTACCTTCGTAAGCTTGAATTTGATTAAAGACATATTGGTTGTTAAATTGACTTTTATTAGCGTTAAATGCAGCATTAGTCACAAATGTATAAGTACTAGATCCGATTTGTCCTGTAAAATTATATCCCTTTGGTATAGAAATAGTAGCAGGAGATTCCGAGTCTCCAGTTACAGTAACATTTAATTTCGCAGCAGCAGCAGATCTAGATCTTGGTGTATAACCTAAGTTTTTAGCGTGGGACACCGCGTTAGATCTTATTTGTGCAGAATCTAAAAATGCTTCATTCATTGTCATATGTGCTAAAAGCGCATTATACTGAGTGTTATAAGAAAGAACATCTAATAGAACATTCATCCCTGCGCCATCAAAATCATAGTCATTAAATTTTTCTTGAGAACTTAAAAAAACTTTTAGATTAGTTTTAATCTGATCGAAATCAAGTTCGGTTACGTTCTTAATTTGTGCCATTTATCTAGTTCTCTCTAAAAATAATTCAACATCAATTTGTTGTTGTGTTGATACTAAGATGCATGATACTGAAACAAATAGCGCATTAGCGTCAGTGTTATCTTCAACTTTAACATCAGCTGTAATTACGCGAGGTTCATATAGTCCTAGTGCGTCTTTAATTTCGTCTTCTAAAAATGATAATGTAATAGGATCTGGTTGCTCAAAAAGATAACCAGTAATATTACAGCCAAAGTTTGGCTGAAATGGTCTCTCACCTTTATTCGTTAATAATATAGTGCGAATAGAATTTTTGATCGCAGCAATATCTTTTAATGGTACAACATCACCAAAATTGGGATGAGGCTTAAAACGTAAATCTAAATCAGTATATGGCTTTACTCGGGCCATAACTTTAGCAGTTACCCCGACTCTAGATGGATTTGCGTCTGATAGAATTTCTGTACTCATGCTATTATTTATACCTTATCCACCGATGTTTACGCTACCAACGCCATTAGCTCCGCTACTTCCACAAGAAATAGCATCACCATTTCTGTGAGCTGGTTGACCATTTACATTTACTGTTCCAGAACCTGCTGAAGCAGAAGCACCATGCGGTGGTGAATTTGGACAAGCATGTGCGGCATATGCGTCGCCTTGCCTTACCACTGGTTTTCCTCCAGCATTTACATCTCCACTAAAACTAGATGGTGGTCTTGGTGGAGCTCCACATGGATCACCGGTTGAAGCAGAACCTTGAACAACTACAGCAGGCATTATAATCTCCTTTAGCTAGTCATAACGTTAATTAACCATTGAGGAGCATTAGCAGAACGACCACCCGATCCCCAATACGTAGCAGAACCAGCTGGAACTGTATTGCCAGCTGAAATATCTAAGTGAACACCTACGTTACCCATATAACCTACACCGGCTCCAATGGCTGTAGCCCCCGCGTTTTTAGCTTGTTGACACCAATCGCGAAGTTCTTGGGATTGAACATTTAATCTTTTACCTTCTGACGTGAATAGATGAACATCAGCCGCGAAGCCATTTAGGTGTCTATCAGAACCAGTTCTTCTTTGTGGAGTCATACCACCTGAGAATATTTCCGCAGATAATCCACTGTTTTTACAAGCTTGAATAATAATCTGCTCAAGCTGAGTAACAATTTCTTTATTTCTTGTTGCATGAGCATTTGTGTATTTTACAGTTGTCCCAGCACCGTCTTGGTAAATAATCTTACCATCAATAGCTGGGTTTGTAGTATCAGAAGTAATGTTTTGAAGATTTTGACCTGAGTAGCCAGAGATTCCAGCTCTACCGACATTTTGAAGATTCAGAACTTGTTGAGAATATGCAGCAGTTCCATCTGGACTAATCACAGAATATTTTGGTGTTGGGAAACTAATGTCAGTATCAGCTTCATCGATTTGTACTTCAAATGGCGTACGCTCAAGAGCGTCAAATCCAACCTTTGGAAGATTGTTTGGTGAAGTTGGATCTGGAATTATTGGATCATCTGGCGCTTCAGGAGCTTCGTCTGGAGAGAATGCAGAACCAGGAGACATTGTACCACCTGGATTTAATTCGAGTTGAGATGATTTAATATTTGTAGTTCCAGAAGAACCAATATTAGATGTTCCACCTGCGATATTCATAGTTCCATCAGCATCTAAATTCATAGTTGGAGAAGCTAAACTCATTTCGGCGTCAGCATCTATTTGCATAGTTGCGGTTACAATGTTTATTTCGGATCCAGCTGAAACATCTAAAGAAGAGCCAAAATTCATATAGCCCGAAGTAACAGCATCTAAAGTTAAGGCATCAGTTCCAAGGTCTATTGTTTCTTGACCCATCGCAGTAAATGCTACAGTATGCAAATCAAGTGAAGCCGTTGCATCAGCTCTAATAGTGTCTGTAGTCAATTGATATGTTGGAACTTGAGTAACCATAGTTGCTGACATATCGGTAATCATATTAGTACCAACAATTGATAAATCTTCTTGAAGGTCAATAGTCATTGATGGAGCAGTAATTGAGAATGGACCATCAGATCTAAAGTCAATTTTACCCGCAGAGTCAACAGTCAAGTTACCAGTTGTTTTTACATTGATGTTGCCTCTTGTCTGTAAGATAGTGGATCCCGTAACATATCCATAATGCGATCCAGATACACGAGAAGTCAAATTTCCTTTTGTGTCAATATATGAATTACCGCCAACTGAAGATGTCATATTACCTTGAACTGTGGTAGACATATTTCCACCAACGTTAATAGTAGCATCTCCGGATACTGTAACAATCCATTGTGTCATAGCATCATATCGTTCCTTTGAACGAGTGCGCATTGATGTATCTGGTCTTAATTCAATAAAAGCGCCTGTTCGGTGCTGGATATTAATACGTTCTGCACCAGGAGTATCATCAAATTCTACAATGTGACCTGATTCACTTAAACGGACTTTGTTGTATGGATATTGAGGTGCATAAGCGTCTTCTGGTTCTCCCACACCAACTGGCCGAACTCTTTCAGAATCTAGACCTAATGCTCTATTACCAGCGTCTGTACCAGCTTCTCTTGGAAAAACTCCGTATGGATCATTGAAACCAGTAGTTGGTTCAGCACCTTCGGCATTAGTACCCATAATAGTACCAATAATAACTGGGTCTTGAGCATCACTACCATCACGAAAGAATCCCATAACCCATGAACCTTCAACAAGGCCATGAGTACCTTCACCAACGCCCGAAGTACCAGACGAAGTTGTAGGCATAAGAACCGAAGCCCAAGGAAGTTCAGCAGTTGGAAGAGCTCTTTTGTTTTCAGTGTGCCAGCCAAAGCAACGTACTTTCACGCGATTAATTACTAATGGATCGTGGCGATCTTCGACTACACCAGTAAACCAGTTAAAATCAGTAGACTTAAACCCATCTTTATTATTAAACATAGCCATTAATTATATCCTGTTAATTCTGTCACTGTACCAACTCTAAAGCCTTCAACTCTTTCCATAGCGTCAAGAACTCTTTCTTGCTCAGCGCCATTCAAATCTTTCATTTTAGCGTCAGGGCCACCGCGGTCAGCTGGAACTGCTGCTGCCGAAATAACTTGCCTTGCATATGACTGAGTATTATTTTCAAATGCAGGGGCATATCTAGCAATAGCGGCAGAAATTGGTTTATCCTTATAACTGGATGTAGTAAACAGCAGGTCTGCTTTTGCCTGTCTTCCAGCTGCGTATGATGGCATAATTGCAAATCTAGGATCTCCACCAAGAGAACCGCGGGCTTGCATAAATCCACCTTCTTCAATATTTCCTGGATTATGATTTCTCCAGTTTCTTGCGCCTTGACGTCTTACAACACGACCATCAGCTAATCTTACAATATTATATCCTGGTCCAAAATCTATAACTTCAGTAATTACTGAAGCTGGATCATCTGGAACTACTGTACCTTGAACAGCTTGAGAAGTAGATGGAGCTTCGCCAGAATCAATATCACCCGCACTAAAATCTTGGCCTGATGCGGATCCAGTTTCGTCACCAGCAACAGAGGCTGGAGATTGACCATTTGCTTCAGCTTGTCTTTGCGCCGTATCACCAGTCACAGCAGCTGAATTTGCCACTGCGGCCGCTAATGCTGGATCAACTTCACCAGGACCATAACCTGGAACAACTTCAGTAGCAATAGGTCCTTGTTGCTGAAGTCCACCAGCGCCACCGTCTGGATTCTGTCCAATTACATTAGTTATTTGTGGTCGAACATCAAATGCTTCATCTCCATAACGAACATCTGCTACACCTTCAACTGGTCTATATTGCAAGTCACCTCTGTCAATGCCATCCCGAGCTAGTTTAAGACGTGTATAATAACCGGTATTATCAAATGTATGAATTGAAGATACAATCAAATAACGACCAGAAAGCATTTCATCTCGGTCGCCTTTTTCAGATCCGGATCTTGGAATTATCATTCCTATCTGACGGCCTGGAAGCAATCTTGGATCACCGTGAATTTTAACTATATGCTCAATTTGGCCAAGATTAGAAATGATTGCTCTTTTCTTTGCGCCAATATATGGCATATGAGCATGAATATTTACTTCATCTTTATCAGACATTGCCTGCATATTTACTGCGTAAAATAAGTTATGTGCATCGGGCGAGTTTGTATAATCAATGCCTGATATACTAAAATCTGGATGCATAACAAGATCTTTATCCATTGTCTGGATGTCGTCTCTCATTGCATTAAAATCTTGAAGCTGATAAGACTTAGAAGTCCAATCTAAAATATGTGTGCGAGTCGTATATGAACCATCACGAAAACCTTTGTATGGAGAGAACCCAAGGTTAGATGAAATTTCTAATATACGCAATCTTTGTTCTTCAAAAGATGCTTCTGTCATAGCATCAGCTCTTAAGAAGAATGATTGTGTATAATTATCAGCTTCTTCAGTTGAAATCATATTGTTATACGAATTCAAAACTGAGTTGCCACCAATAAAAGTTTCATAGCAAAAGAAAGGAGAACCATTTGGAGCAGCTGTCTTCGACAGAATTTGCATAATAGCTTCTGAGTATGTTTGTTTAGTTGGAATATAAGTCATTACACCTGTTGATGAACTATCACCAACTAGAAGCTTAAATGAATTATTATCTGGTCTTAAAAAGTCATTATAATCAGCAAGTGTTTTATTTAAATCATCAACACCGCATTCTTCATATAACCTTTTCAGAATATCTGAAGGTGGACCTTTCATTACATGTTGAACTCGTCTCATTTTAGAAACAAGTCCAAATGCTGAAACACAGCGCAATGTATATGCTTGAACGTCTGGTTTAGGCCTTGCAAATAACGGTATATCAATAATATACCAATCTGATTGCATATCTTCTGCTTGACCTTGACCATCTAACTGTTTGCGAAGAACTACAGATAATTTTTCGTTACCGGTAATATTCAATTCTTCGAATAAGTTGACGCCATCAACGATTCTAAATTCTCCAACCATAGCTTGTTGGAAAATAGATTCGGTGACTTCGAATGTATCTACAAGTTGAGTAATATCTCTTTCTTCACCCGTCGCCGAATAGATTTTAATTTCCATTCGAAACGCACCGGGATTACCTACACCTGTAGAATTAGTAGGATGTAAACCTGATTGCTTCATTGATTAATTAACTTCTTATAAGCCCTAGCAAAATCTTCAACAAATCCTTTTTTTAATACTTTGATTTGTTGCTTTGAATCATTAAGTCTTTCTTCATATTCTCGATAAGTAACTTCAAATACCTCGGTTTCACCTTTAGAATAAAGTGTTCTTGGGATTTCCATTCCGTCGATGTCTTCATAATGATGGGCAGCATTTATTTGGTCCTCAACTGAAAAATCATAGACAACAGTTCTAACCCATCTACCACCAGATGTTTGACCATTAATCTGAGTATCATTGCTAAAGTTACCAGTTGCGTTTGTAATTTCAAGACGATTCATGAATGTATCAATTTCTGAAATAGTAGCAGTGTGGCCAGAGTTATTACCAACAATCTGCTCTCCGACAACCCATTCCTGATCAAGCACAAAATGATTTATACCTGTCATACCAGATTCTCTATATCCAGTTATAAAAGTTTTTGTATACTTTTGTGCAATTATTTCTTGAAGCTCATTATATTCTTTCGGCCATGCGTGCAAACCTTCATATAAATGCTCATTAATAATAAATAAAGTCCAGTAATATTCTGGAGTATCATAAAACATTTGAGAAATCTGATCAGGTCTTTCATTCTCTTGAATTTCATATAACGTATAAGCCATTGCATCATCAATTTGAATATCGGCTCGAATATTACGAAAAATATCAACAACTAAAGTTCTTGAATTTGGATCGTCTTGAAAATTGTATGACGTTAATGGAAAGTTTTTAAAATAATGAGGCATTATAATAATCCTCTAATATCTGCTTGTGTAAGAACACGAGTCTCTTGAAATGTAAGCGAAATATCAACTTCTGTTGGAGCATCATCTCTATGATGTAAATGGCCGGAACCATTGAATGAAGTTTGAAAGTTTGTCAAATAGCTTTCATAAATTTTTGGATAATATGGATTTTCGTTTGCTAAACCATTCTTAAAATGAATCTTCCACTTAGCAGGGTAACTTAATAGATAACCTTGGCCAGCGGTGTCAGCATACATAAGTTCTCTGAAGAAATTTTGAATATTTTTAATATCTGCTGATTCTGATTGATTGTCTGGAACCAATTTAAAATTAAATACAAAAGAGCGGATGTTCATGTTTTGGAAAGCTGTAGTAGTATTAGGATTAATTGCAATAGATTTTGATTGTTGGTAAATATCACTAACTCTATCTGCACCAGGAACCATTGCGGCGTTTTGAATCATCTTGCCTGCCATAATAGTTCTTAAATCTGCATTTTCATTTGCAGCTGCAGTAGCACTATCTAAAACAGACTTTACTGCGTCTTGGTTGATTCCACCAGAAATTCCTGCAGCAATATCAGCACCAAGTGGACCCATATCAAATGTAGAGTAACCAGCACCATCTGCAAAAGAAACACCGGGTGGCATATACAAAGCACAATGGCCAATGGATCCACCATCTTTATCGTAAGCAGTAAATGTGACAAAGCCAGATTTACTGGTGTATAGATTACTTGGAAATATTAAAGGAGCTCTAAATGCCATTCCAACCTCAGTTATAAATATTGTTGAATGTAGTTATGATTATTTATAAGGCAAAATGGCAAAGACTTACAAAGGCAAATACACAATTAAAAAGCCTAAGAAATATCTAGGAGATCCAACAAAGGTAACTTATAGATCTCTTTGGGAACGTCAGGCTTTTAGATGGTGTGAAGGACGCGATGACATAGTTGGTTGGTCGTCCGAAGAAGTTGTAGTACCATATGTGTGTCCTACAGATAAAAGAGCTCATCGATATTTTATTGATCTTAAGATAAAATTTTCAAATGGAAGAATTGTTTTGGTTGAAATTAAACCAAAGAGACAAACAGTGCCTCCTCAAAAACCTAAGCGTCAGACTAAAAAGTATTTGACTGAGGTAATGACCTATGTCAAAAATGAAGCAAAATGGAAAGCCGCAAGCAAATACGCAAAAGATCGTGGTTATCATTTCGAAATCTGGACTGAAGACACTATGAAGCAATTAGGTATCAAACTCCTGACTGGATAATATAAATAGTATTATCAAACTAAAAAGTAGGAATTATGGCCGAATCATTTTTCACAGACCTCGCTGCAAGAGCTTTTCGTGCTGGTGTTACACCTCGCACCGATCAGTCACGTCAGTGGTTTCGTAATGAAGTGAAAAATATAAAAGTGAATAGAAGATCACTACTTAAAGATCCATCTCTTGAAAAAAGAAATAAAGCTCGAATTGGATCTATGTACATGTACTTCTATGATCCAAAACATAGAGAAACATTACCGTATTACGACGTGTTCCCATTAACCATTATGGTTGAACCAGTTCCAGGTGGTTTCTATGGATTAAATCTTCATTATCTTCCATTAGCTTTAAGAGCAAAATTGTTCGATCAATTGGTTGATCTGACTAACAATAAGAAATATGACGAATCAACTCGATTCAAATTAAGATATGACTTATTGAAATCAGCATCAAAGCTAAGACTTTTCAAACCATGCTTCAAACATTATCTCTATTCTCAAATTGAAGGTCGTGTCGCGATGGTTGAAGCTCCTGTGTGGGAAATGGCTTTATTTCTACCAACAGAGCAATTTAGAAAATCTACAAAGAGTGCTGTTTGGAAAGATTCCAGACAAGCTATAAGAGGATAACCCATGCCGTTTCAGAATCCAATTGATGATATGAAAGCAATTGTTGGTAATCAGGGCGGATTCGCTCGTACCAATTTCTTTGCGGTTACCTTTAATGGACCGGCATCTATTTCTCCAGATCCAGTAGTTGTAAATGCTCTTTGTGAATCAGCGCAGCTGCCAGGTCGTTCAATTTCTACGTTTGAACATGGAATGACAAAGCACGCAATCAAAAGACCATATGGTTATATTAATGACGATGTGACATTGACTTTCTATGTTACTAACGATTTTTATATTAAGAAACTTTGGGAAGCCTGGCTGAATTCTGTAGTGAATGATGTAGGTGATAAAGTTGGCTATAGAGATGACTATGCTCAAGACGTAGTTATTTCAGTGCTTAATTTAAATCATAATGAAATCCATCAGGTAACTTTAACAAAAGCTTATCCAATTACAATTAATGCTATTGAATTAAACAATGGTTCTGAAAACGAACTAATGAGATTAACAGTAACTTTGACTTATGAAGATTACACTACTAAGTCAAATAACTTTGAAACAATCTCTTCAATTCCAGATTTTAATTCGGCATTAACAATTCCAGCTGGTGGTATTTCTTCTTTGCCGTTTAGTCCTTTTGGTGATATTTCAAATCAATTGAACTTTACATCTCTTGACGATTTGAAAGACGCTTTACAAGGTTCATTAAATGGCGCATTAGATTCTATTCAAAATAATATTACAGGATCTATTAAAGAAGTTATTACCTCAGTAACAAGACCAATCACATCAGCAATCAATACTGTTACAAACTCGATTACTGGTGGATTTAATCAAATCGTTGGTACTCTTTCTGGCGGTGTAAATGGTATAATAAATAATGTTACAGGATCTATCACCAGCACGATTGGTGGTATATTAAACAACCCAGCATCTCAAATTGCTGGAAAAATAACAAGTGGCATTAATAGTGTGACTAATAGAATTTCGTCCGGTATACGCGGACTATTTGGATAATATAATAGGAGTATATAATGGCTTTACCAAGAATTGATTCACCAAAATATGAGCTAAGAATTCCGAGCAATGGTGAAGTAGTAGAATATAGACCATACCTTGTGAAGGAAGAAAAAATCCTCATGATGGCTATGGAAACAAAAGATCAGCAACAAATGATTCGTGCTTTACGCGATGTGATTGCTGGTTGTACTGAAGGCAAGGTTCAAGTTGACACCCTTGCTATGTTTGATTTAGAATATGTCTTCCTTAAGATCCGCGGTAAATCCGTTGGTGAAACTACTAAGGTTGGTTTGAAATGTTCTGAGTGTAAACATAAAAACGAAGTACAAATTAACCTTGACGAAGTTGAAGTTCAAGGCGAAGTAAAGAAAAGCGCTAAAGTTGCTTTGACCGATAAGGTTGGTGTAGTACTCAAGTACCCAACAGTAAAGGGAATTCAAAAGCAGCTTGGCAAACAGGGTGGATCAGATTCCGAAGTAACGATGGCAGCAGTAGCAAGTGCTATTGAATCTATTTACGACGAAAACGATGTTTACTCTACTGACGATGAAAAAGCTGAAGATGTGGTTAACTTTTTGGATTCCTTGACATCATCACAATTCAAAATGATTTCCGGATATTTTGAAGATATGCCAAGACTAAAACATGAGGTGAAATTTAATTGTGCAAGTTGTAAGACTGAAAATAGTCAGACCTTGGAGGGTCTAACGAATTTTTTCTAGTGGCTCTCTCACATGACTCATTAGAGAATTATTATAAGACTAATTTTGCTTTAATGCAACACCACAAATATTCTCTAACGGAGCTTGACTCAATGATACCGTGGGAGAGAGAAATTTACGTTATGTTACTAAATCAGTTTATTGAAGAAGAAAATGAAAGAATAAAACAACGTAATAAGCGTGGATAACCAATATGGCAGAAGAACTAGGTCGCACATTAGAGCAATTGACCTCTACAATACAAGAGCAAAATAAAGAGTTAAAGCAAAAAGACTCTATGAAAGAGCTCGATCAGAGTATTACTGCTTTAGAAAAAAGCGGTACGGAAAACTCTGCCAGATTGAGGGAAACATTAACGCAAATTCAGCTATCTCTTGATAGTGCTACAAATGAAGAGCAAATGGAATTGGCTCGCGAACAATTAGATGCACTTCAAGGATTAGCCGGAACTGAAGAAGAAAATAGAGAATCTTCTAGACGTCAAGAAGAAGCAAATGAGTTTTTGTCTCAACTTGTATCTGGTATTGATGGATTAGCAGATTCTTATGATAAACAATTAGATGCTATGAAACCTTCTGGTGGATTATTAGCTGGTCTTGGCGCGGTAGCATTATTATTCATGGATCCTGAAACACTATTTGCTGGTGTTAGAGCCGCAATTGATGGTGTATTTGCTATTGTTGATTCTATTAAAATGTTTTTAGATGGAGACTTTAGTGAAGGATTTGCTCTACTTGGAGATAATATTGGAGCTGTTGCTGGTATTCTAGGAACTCTTGGAATACTATTTGGCGGAACAATTATTAGAGCGTTTGGTGGGATATTCAAGGGAATACAACTAGTAGTGCGAGGAGTTCAAGTGTTTAGACTCTTTATGCTAGGCACATTTGTTCCAAGCATGATTGGATTCTTTAGTACTATATCAGCTGCAGTAGCACCAATACTTGTTGCGGCAGCTCCCTTTATTGCAATTGGAGCTTTAGTTGCTGCAGGTGTGTACGCGATATATGAAGCATTCCAAACAGCAAAAGATGTATTTGATGAAACTGGTTCTATTACAGAAACAATGGTAACCTTTGCCACTGATATTGTAACAGCTCCGCTCAGATGGATTAAGAACTTATCTGCGTGGGTTTTATCTAAATTAGGATTTGAAGAATTAGCAACAAAATTAAATAATTTTGATATTACTAAAACCATAACAGATACTGTTATGGGAACAATTGATTGGATAAAAGGAATCTTTACCGATCCAGTAGCTGCTTTAGAAAAGTTAGCAGTTGCTTTACTTGGAGTTGATGGATTACTTGGTGTAATCACTGCACCTATTGATAAAGCAATCGCTTGGGTTCAAGGATTATTTAATCTAGGAGATCCAAACAGACCGTTCTCTTTATATGACACTCTATATACACCTATTGATAAAACTATTACATGGTTGCAAGGTTTATTTACAAATCCTGTTGTGGCTTTACAACAAGCTTGGAATGGATTAGTTGGTGAAGGTGGATTAGTAGACATTTTACTTTCTCCAGTTGATAAAGCCATTGCATGGGTTCAAGGGCTATTTGGCTGGGGTGATCCAACTGAACCATTTAAAATTACAACACTAGTAAAAGATGCTTTTACTTCTGCAAAAGATTGGATTGTAGGTCTATTCACATGGGGATCGGAAGCAGGTACTGGTGAAGATGGGTCTTGGTCGTTATCAACATTTATTCCAAACGCTTTTGCAGATGTAAAAGAATGGTTTATGGGTAAGCTAAGGTTTGCTGCTGGATTAGCAACTGAAGGTTGGACTAACTTAAAAGACTTTGCTTCTTCTAAATTTACCGCTGTAAAAGAATGGTTCACCGGTCTTTTCTCTTGGGCATCTGAAGGATTATCTGATGGATGGACTAACCTTACAGATTTTGTAAAAGGTAAATGGACCGCAACTAAAACATGGTTCACTGGATTATTTGATTGGAGCTCAACTGAAGGCGAAGGCAATGTAATACAAGACTTATTTGATTCTGCTATTGAAAAGGTGAAAACGTTCTTTACAGATCTATTTGATTTCCTACCATCTTTTGCTGAAATCAAAGCTTCACTTACTTCGATGCTTCCTGAATGGATGCAACCAGCTTCTATTGATGAACAAAGAGCAGAGTTGATAGATCAATTAGCTGCGATGGAAGCAGCTGCAGCTAACGCTTTACCAGCTGCCGAACAATTTGATAACCCTATTACCAATGATACCCGAGAAGATTTTGAAGCTGAAGCTGCAGCTATTAGAGTACAACTAGCAGAACTTCCACAGGCAAATGAAGGTGGGTTTATGAATGCTCCAGCTTCTGGTGGATTGGCTATGTTACATGGTGCAGAAATTGTAGCACCACTTAATTCTCCACAAGGTAAGGTACTAATGGCGATCAATGATCTTATGAACGCTAAGTCTGTTGCTGGTGCTGGTGAATATGGTGGAATGGGTGGACCAATGATTGTTCAAGGTGGAAGTAATCAAACTTCTAATAATACAAACAATGTATCTACTTCTACTTACACAATTCAACAGGGCATTACACCTGATGACTTCCTCAAACGAGACTTTGTAAACTTCTCATACTGATAAAAAAAGGGACCCCGAAGGGTCCCTTTTCTCTTATTGGCCTGCAGCCAATTTTTGGAAATAACTCATTGTATCATCTTCATCATTAGATGTTTCTGGTACTGAGTTACTTGTTACTCCAGGTGATGCTTCTACTGGTTCATAACGAGATGGAGCTGGCTCATCAAGAGATACAGACTCCGCTGTAGTCATTACCATATCCTCTTGGCCAAGGACACGGTTCAACTTAGTTTTAAGTTCATCGTATGTTTTATAGTTTTTAGGATCGAGGAAATCCTGCAAGCTATACAAACGATTGTAAATACCTTCTAGCTTTTCATCGTCATCAGACAAAGCAGAGGCATTTGCAAACTCAGATTTGTCATAGTTACGATAACCCGCAACCTGCTGAATCTTAAGTTTGAAATTCGCTCCATCCCAGAAATCAAATGGATTCACCGGATCTTCATCGGCAAACTGCGGCTGCATAACATCCATAATCTTATCAAAGATCTTTTTACCAAACTTATAAAGGAATACCTTACCTTCATTGTCTGGGTTACCTGGATCAGATACGACTTGAATATTTGCTACATAATGCAAGCGGCGCTTACGATCACGAGCAGTTTGTTTATCCTCTTCACGACCAGAATTCCACAGCACTGAATTCATTTCAGATACTGGATCATTTTGACCAATTGATGTAAGAGAATTTTCGATATACCAAAGACCTGATGGACCTTGGAAACCGTGATCCCAATAACGAACCCAAGGGAGATCCTCGCCTTCGGGTGCTGGTAGGAAACGAATTACTGCGTAACCATTACCTGCTTTATCGACTGTTGGTTTCCACAAACGCTCATCTGCATAAGATTGCTTTTGTTGTCCACCACCACCGGCGGCTTCTGCCGCTTTGGTAAGTGAATCGATAGAACTGCGGTTACGTTTTAGATTTGAAAAAGACATATATTTCTCCGTATGTTTTTGTATTTACTGAATTATCCACATTCACATAATATAAGTATTATACATCAAAATTACTCTGATGTAAACACCTTAAGCACAATATTTTTAGCTTTTTGCAAATCATATTGAACAAAAGGTGAATATTTACGAACCTTTCGTGAGACATCTGGCCACACAATAGTTTCGCTTATTTCTTTATTAGCACGATTCATAAATCCTGTAAGTTGATTTAGAATTACTACTGACTCTATATTTATATCACCACCAAGGTAAGCCGTGATGATATGAGGATGACCATCTGATGAATTCAACACTTGATCTAAATTACCTAGATCAGCAAGTGTAGTCATATCATTTTCAAAGGTATAACCTAATGACTGCATACGCTTTTGATAAGACTTATAGATGTCTTCATCTTCAATCATATCGCCAATCCAAGTCTTATCTTGAATGAAGTGCGCTGCATAATAGTTGATTAGTTCTTTAGCACTATCAAATTTTCTACCAACCTTTGCAAAGAAATATTTGTCTTTTCGTTTCCAAAAAGATTGTGGCTTTACAGAAGTCTTATAATTGTATTTGATAGCGTCATAACTATCAGACTCAAAATGTAACTTCATAGATTGGTAAAAGCGAAAAGCGTCGTATGGTTCCATAATCATATTGGCAAAGTTGCTGTGTTAGAGTCTTTAATCATTCGAAGACGTTGGGCTTCAGCAGTAACTTTTTCTTTAAGACTAGGAGTAATCACTCTTCCTACGTCTTCTACTGGAAACTCAAGTTCCTCACAAACTTCAAGGATTGCGTCTAAATAAGAAAGCTGAAACTGCTTTACTTTCTTTTCTACCACAGTAGAAAATCTTTTCTTTGTGAGTATCTTACCTTCTAACATTGCTGAATTAGTTCCAACGATAGTATTTGTGAGTTCCGATTTGTGTAGTGTAGTTGAGGGTTTTGGCCCAAGTTGGTCGAACATAGTTAGCATGATAATGTGTTGCCCCTTCTGTAATATCAATATTGTTATACCATAAAGCAAGTGTTTCACGAACCACTATCTTAACTTTATTTTCTAATTCTGTATTAATCATTCGATCGGATTTACCATCGCAATACCAGCTAAATTGACACTGATTACGAATCATATTACCGTTTGAGTCTTGCCGACCTTGATAGACTACTCCACAGATACTGTCGGGATATCGAGGATCTTCAGTTCGATTGAGTACCACATTAGTAACACCCATCACTGAAGCATATCCGTCTGAACGAGCTTCAAAATATCCGTTTTGAATTAAGCATTGAAATTCACTATTAGTAATATTTGTACTAATACTTTGAGCGCTTACCGATCCAGCGCTCGCAATAAGACACAATCCGAATTGAGTCGCCCATTTGGTGAGCTTGTTTTTGTAGTCAAAGTTTGCCATAATGTATCTACCTGTTTTGGTGTTTTATTCTGCACGATTGGAAGAAACTCGTCTGGTTTTCTTAGTTTAATTTTACGAGATTCTTCTCCTACATTTTGTAGAGTTGTGCCTTTTACTTCAAATCCTTTTGCAGCACTTGAAATATATTCAGTCAATTCTTTTGTTTTGACATTAAAGACGTAGAGTCTCATTGCACCAACAAGAGTAATTGGCAGAATAGAAGTAATCTTAAAGCTCATATCTTCTTTAAGGTACTTAACCTTAGCCACTTGTTTATCAGCAGCTCGCGGTTTAGGTGTACGAGTCTTACGTGTAGCTTTGGCAGAAGCTTTGACTCTATCTAGATCAGCGATCATTTCTTCAATCAACTTGATGCGACGGCGAAGAACCGTCCGCTTAACATGTGAATAGCCTTCAACTGCTTGTTCACAACGTTTATGATAAGCGTCCTCGTAATCTAATAGCCAACCTTCAAGTCTTTTCAGCACAGGAGCTGTATGTGACCCGCTCAAACCATGTAGCTTGAAGCAGTTGTACATATTAAATTCTGGTTCTTCGCCGTCAATCCAAGCGTCTTCCAAATCATCCAAGTCAGTCATAACAGTTTCTTGAATTTTATTGAAAAGACGCTGTTGAGGGGTTAAGACAACGACATTTGACGCTGCTGTGTCAGCACGTGCTTTCTCCTCAAGGATCTTTTTACCAATTGAAATGAGATTAGTATAGAATTCATTAACGCGTTCTACACCATTTTCCAAGCCATACTTTTTTGGTAATTCTTGTTGTAAAATTTGAGTCCAGTATATAATTGAAGCATGTAAGGTATACATATAGAAATTATACTCAGGAGTAGCTAAGATAGCCCGAGCATCATCTTTAGAAAAAGTCTGCTTAACATACTGCTTAGTAATTGAAGAAAGCTCTTTACGATCAACGTCCTGATGAATATAATATTTAAACCTATCAAATCCATCGTTCATTGGAGCTGCAGCAATACCAGTTTTAGGTCTTGCTCTAACAGTGATTTTTTTACGAGCTGCCATAGGGTGTTTCTCCTTAGTGAGTATATTTATATACTACCATAAGTAACTGAGAATGTACACAGTTAATTTCAACTTTTTACAAAGTTTTTCACAGTCTCAACTTTGAATGATCGCCAATCTTCTAGACCAGTATCAAATACACGAATAGCTTTCAAGATCGAATCTAACCCTTCGCGAAGTTCAGGGGTGTCATCGCCTTTTGGAATCTTATTGCTTGGAATAATATCCATATTCAAAGTGCATTTCATTACGCGAGTGTCACCATTTACTTTTGTAAAGGTTACTTCACATTCACTTTCTCGCAAAGCTGCGAGCATATTTTCTTGAGTTAGTTCCATACTATAAATTCTCCGTACGTTTGGAATTGACATTATTATTTTCCCATAAAATCATAAGATCTATTAAACGATTTAATATATCTTTTGTCTTTTAGTTTTATATTTCTCTTTAATCGCGTTTTAGATGGAAACCACATATAAGCAATTGGGTCTCCAGCTTTTACATGAATATACTTATCTTCACTTGTATCAACAAAGCAATGAACGATTAATCTAGTATTTTCTAAAAACCTATCTTCGATAACTCCAGGAATGACTTCTAATTCGCTATCTTTATGAAAAACTGGATTTAAAAACACATATGGTAATTTACAGCTAATTGCTACTGGAAGAGATACTTTAAGACTTTTTTTATTTTTAAATAAGTTTAAACCATCTATTTTATATTGTGTGTCATTATGGCTCTCAATATGTGCAAACCGATTGTCAGAGTTGTGAATAGAAGCAATTTCGCCATCTTCAATATGAACAAAAAATTCTACTGGAGATTTAACAATATAAGATTTACTAAGAATTCCTAAAATGCCTGGACATCTTTTAGCTGTAATACTTTTAGCATTAGCTTCTCGTGTATCAGCATTAAATTCGTGACCAAGCTGCTCGCGAGTAACTTCGTTATTCTTTGCTGCTTTAAACCAAATTTTCCAGTGATTTATATAGTTTTTAGCTTTTGTAGTAGTATATTGAGGAATAGCTTTATGCCAAGGACAATCCTGCATCGCGCGATCTAAAAACATGTTAATGTCTTTAGGATCTAAAGACTTAGGTTCATCTCCATCATCATCTTGAAATTTCCATTCTAAAAACGCTTTATTGATCACTTAATTTCTCCTCATGGCCGCATAATGTTTCGGATCATCTCCCCTTCCGACAGGGACGATGTTTGACTTGTGCATTGTCGCGATTCCGATAATGTAGTCTCCTGAGTAGACTGGAGACTCTTTTTTCGCTCCTGATCCAGGTATGCTTTCCGTCGAGAGGCTTGGATAATTCGTTGGCGAGCGAGTTGGTTTGGATTCTTTCGGTTCATAAGGTACAAACTCCTTTGGTTTTGGTTTTGCCTTGCCCATGCGATAATCAACATACTCTTGTAAAGTATTAAACTGACAAGAGTGTAAATTGTTACGTCGCATATCTTTATTGTAAGATTTCCAATCACGCTCCATTTGAGCGTTATCAATATTTTTCTTTTTCTGCCTACGCTTCTTAGTAGAGAGTGTAGACATACCTCTTACTAGATGCATAGTCATATTAGTTATTCTCCAACAACCACATACATTCAACTACTTCGTCAGATGTACTATATCGATCGCTACATTTTTCAAAGTTAGTAGTAACTGCACCACTGGCGATTACCATAAGAAAGATAGCAAGGAGAAAACCCATTAAGACACCAAAAATTATATCAAAGTTTTTCATGATTAATCCCAATCGTTATCAAATTTAGTTGTGTAGTGAAGAGTTTCGCCATAATATTCTTTGGCGTATTTAGAAGCATCAGTCCAAGCGTTGATGTTGTCACTATCATAGCCAGCGATTTCTTTATCAAAGGCATCTTGTACAGCTTTGCGCTTAGGCTTTTCTTCAACATCACTCCAACGGCGAACTTTGGATCCTTGAGCCGCAAGTTTCTTTTTGAAAGCAGCTGCACTATCGCGCTTTTGTGCTACCTTTTTGATAAGTGCCAAACGATCTGCTTTTTGTTGAGCTGTCATAGTCATATTGTATTTCTCCATCATCAATTTATAAGGTATTCTACCATAAGTCTCTAGGAATGTAAACCCCTAAAGTGCATTTTTTTCAAACTTTTTTCAAAAGACTTGGAGAAACTTTCCAAGCAAAGCCTAGACCTTTGTTCTCTTTAACAGCAATTGTCTTACGATTTACTTTAGTAACCACTGCTTCGCGTGTCCGACCTTTGGCCTCAAACTTGACAGTGTCACCAACCTTGAATACTCCAGCAGCAATCTTTTGGCGAAGGCCTTGAGCTTGCTTAAACATAGAAGCTACAGTTGAAAAGTCATTACCTTCCATTTTAGCCATCAGAGTTGCCATGCGGTTCAGTTCAGATTTAGTCAACATAATCGTTTCTCCTCATTGATTATAGGTATATTATACCACCGTTCTCTGAGGATGTACACAAAAAAATGCATTTATTTTAAAATAAAAAACCCTTTAGAATCAATGGCTTAGGATGAGGAGAAACGTAACCTATTGATTCTAAAGGAAAAATTAATTTGTATCAAATTGTATTTTTTTATAAATAGTGCTGACATGAGATATATACATATTCCCGCCTTAGTCCTATTTGTTTCTGGATGCGCCACTTACGCGGTCCCTGAGGAAAGCCATGTTTATGACGCAGCTCAACTAATGGGTAAACATGAAGTACGTGATAATCCTGAGCTTAGAGAATTCCTTGGTGTAGATCCAGCAAGGATTGAATGGTGCGCTGCTTTTGTGAATGCAGTACTTCATGCAAACGATATACCAGGATCTGACTCAGTGAGCCAATATCCCCTAACCGCTAGATCATTCTTACAATGGGGAGAAACAGTGAATGAACCAGGATTAGGGGATATTGTGGTATTCCCAAGAGGGAATTCTAGTTGGCAGGGTCATGTAGGCTTTTACTTAATGTCTTATATTATAGACGGTGAAGAGCACTACTTAATTATAGGTGGAAACCAAGATGACTCAGTAACCGCAGAATATTTTCCTGCCAGTAAAGCATTAGGTATCAGAAGATACATAATAGAATAGATACGTGGTCTAATGTGATAGGGAGGATTACAGTTTACCTCCAACAACCTAGTAAGTACTCTACGTTCGGTTGCGCCTAGTATCAAACAGTTACGTTCGAAATACGTATCTTCATGTCTCCATGCTCATACGCTGCCACTACAGCTACTAGCCAAGTTACAGTCCTTACAAACTGCATTTCCTTGCACTATCTTTCCAAACCCCGTCGGGTTGAAACTTTAAAACTTTGGCTCCGGCGGTAGGGGTCGAACCTACGACAAATTGATTAACAGTCAACTGCTCTACCACTGAGCTACGCCGGAATATAACTTTATTTATATGGCATGTCCATCAACAGGATTATCTGGCCATTCAGGTGGTTCTTCAGATTTATTATCTTTTTCTTTTTCTTTCGCCCTTTGACGTTCTTCTTCATCAAATTCGCGAATTTCTTTATTAACCATAAGTCTAATCCTGTTCTATACCGTATATATCGTCGTTAACTACATCTCTCTCACTTAATACAATATCATATGCTCCATGTGGAAGAGTAAAAGATTTCATGAGTTTGATATACATTTCTGGAGTCAGAGTAACTACATCAAACTTTTTATTCTTCTCATTCCACTGGCGAATATGACAATAGTTATCATATAGAATTGCTGATACATCTTCGAGCTCAGCGGTATTATCCAAAATAGTAATACATGTTTCTTCTGGATCTATCTCTACAGTAATCATGGTCTACACCTCATGAATAGCTCTGTGACATGACGCTGGATTCTTACTAGATTTTCAGTAGCAATATCTTCTTCAGCCATCTCTTGTTCAATAATCTCTAAAATCGTGCATGCAGTTCTACGGTCGTTATCAGTTAACAGGTACTTCATCAAAAATTGAACTTCTTCTAGTGAATTGCAATCACAGAGCATATTAGCAATTTCTCTTTGATCTTTATTCAATCCATGAAGTTGAATCATTTTTGTAGTACCTTTCATACAGATCTTTCAGCTTTTCTTTTTCGGGATGTTGATGTACCCAATAGCCTGTTGCAGAATTAAACTCTTTTTTGAAAAATGTATCTAGTTTTCTATTACCTGTATTTATTTGAGTATCGATTTCTAAACATAATTGATCGAACTCATGATCTTCCATGATTGAATCTGCGAGAAACTCATAAGCGTAGGCAGCAATACTTACTTTTATTCTGCGCCTACGCTCTATCTCTATAGGACTACCCCACGAATTTGGCATAGATCTCTTTGCGCTTTTCGTAGCCTAAGTCGTAGGTCCACAGAAAATAATCAAACTCTTGACTATCTTTAGTAAACTCAGTGTCAGCTTCCATTAAGATGCGAAGAGCATTTTTCCAATCTACGTTACATGTAGCCATAGTGGTCTTAAGCAATTTACGAAAGTTAACAAGAGCTTGAGCTTCTTGCTGTTCTTGCTGCTCAATAGCATCGTCCAAGTCAGCAATTAAGCTATCCCATGTAGCTTGCTTCTGATCAGCGTTAAAAGCTGCCCACATATTCCACCATCCTTCACGAGGACGAAAGCCATAAGCTTCTTTGTGAAGATCAGATACAATGTTCTCGTCGAATGTGTAAGTCATAATCGTTTCTCCTCATTGATTATAGTACTACTATACCATAAGTCTCAGAGGATGTACATAGGTAAAATGCATTTTTTTGAAAATAATTGCAACTTTTCTGTTCCAAGGTAAGTTGCCAACCCGTCAGATTATGCTGCTAGAGCGATTTCTGAAGGTGCAAAGTTATTGTTTGCAGTTATGGTTTTTGATCTATACGCGATCATCCGGTTAACTCCACTTCCATTTTCACACCTGTCGATCCTATTTCGACCCCATCAAAGATACACTGCCAACCTCAAATAGGAGATTTCGTTGGCCAGGCCCAGAACAATGTTCCTTTTTAGACAGTGTATCTATGGTGGAGTCGTCGGGTACCGCCCCCGAGTCCAGTATGTGTCCACGTTGCTTCAACGTTAACATAGTATATATTATAAAAGCTATCTCGGTATATAATTAAGATTAATCACAAATCTTGCTTTAGAGTCATTTGTAGTCGACCCAGAATGCATTGTTTTTGAGTCAAACACAACTAACCGGTTTTCTATAGATTCAATTTTTTGACCAGTCTTTTCTATTTTTGTATAACCATTATTAGTATTTAAATAAAATATCGCGGTATTTACAGCTGTAGATTTTGGAGGATTTATATCTACATGCATTCCGCTTTCGTATATATGATCGTTATAAGGATTACAATTTACTTTTAGTTTAATAATCTGAAAAGGATTAATAAAAGTAAAAAGTGGCTGAAGTATATCATATGATGGTGATTGAACTGTATTATCTCTGTACAGCGTATGTACAAATTGAAAATTTAGATTAGACTCGAATTCTTTTTGATCAGAGTACACGACAGCTTCATTAAAATACCAAGGGAAAAGTGGACCAGTAAAATGCGCTCGAATATTTCTAAACATATTCTCTGGTAAGACATTATCATAAATTTTTATAGACATTTTTTTTTCATCCTTCATTTGTTATCGCTAACATTCTATACATAATACTATATGGCTATAGAGGAGTATTTTTGATGTGTTCACCATACGTACGTAAAGAAGCTAACAGATTTTTTTGGTTAGTGAAAGGCCATCTCATTCCCATCTCCGAACCAGACCATATAGTTGAAGGTTACTATGAAAGTTATTTCAAACGTCTATGGAATAACGAATCCGGATGCTTAAATCAGTATGAATCCGGATTCGATTCTGCATGGAAACAAAGAGAAGAAGAAATGCTATTCAACGAAATTGAGAAAGTAGCAGTACTTGGTTACGATTAATCCTTTTGAATACAAAATGCTTCTTCAGCTTGATCAAACTCTTCGGTAAGTAAGAGTGCTTCTATTCTACACTGCAATTCTGTTTGATAGTTATCATAGAAAGTAACTTTATGCTCTCCTTCATAACTCAAATTCAGTACAAATAACATCCACATTCTATTTTACCTTTTCAATTGCGGTTGATATAATTTCAGGATTGTTTTCCATAAACTCTCGAGCTTTTCGATTGATCTCTTGTGGATCTATATTATATGGTACATCTACCACTTCTACTAGTTCCACATTCTCAAGAGTTGTTACACTCATTCCTTTGATAAATTCTTCCATTTCCTCGACTTTCGCACGAAATTAAAATTTAAAGTTAGACCAAGAAGCTACACTGCGCTACTCTGTATAACTCCTGTCGACTGCTGAGGCATCCCATACCCATTGTCTATAAGTAGTATCTCCATAGACTACAATATCATTCTCAGAAACTTCACTATCAACTCTTGCGTCGTTCCATTTGTGATAATAAGCTGGTCCACCCCAAACTCGTCTAGCTCTTCTATAGGTATATTCATCCATACCAACATAGTGTACAACACGTACCATACTATCCTCGCAAAGGTTTTTCACACATTTTTTCTCGAGAAAATTTTTTATAGCCATATACTATAAAACAAATCTGAGATTCTCTGATACGGGCTGTATGGCCATATCATATGGCCTTCTACTATACTCTTTCCATACAACATGATAGTATAAAGCATCCAATTGATCCTTAAACTCTATAGCATCAAAGAGACACTCAAACTCACGCCGTATAGATCTATCTATAGTATAACCAGTGATCTGATACATGTCTTCCTCCTCTATATAAAAAGGTATTTCCTCTGAATTACCGCTGGACGCTAGACCCCCACGTACCACTATGGCCTTTTTTTCTCCAGTATAAACAGGGGGCTGTCACTAGTGGTACTGCCTGGAGCACTCCGATTTATATCGTATAATGGTCTGGCTCCAGGACTTACGTATTCTTTATAAACTCCTTAATACTATATAGTAGTCACCACTCAGGCCCTCACCAGGATTTTACGGGTTCTATACCTACCTGTCACGTTTCTTTGCTCGTACTATATAGTAGTAAATAGTCTATGAGACTATATAGAATACCAATCCTGTTAGTAACGTGAAGTTCATGGCACCGGATGTAAGATCAAATATAAAGTTTTTCATAGTGTTTATCCTTAAGCGAAGTGGTTATCAACAAGAACTTCAAAGCAATCGTTCAGGTAATCTGAGCTATAGATCACACCTAGATCGATTTGCAAGTCAGCATCTACAAAGTTCCAATTGATACCACCTGAAGAGTTGATGTTCTCAGGGTTAGTCACAGCAGCGTTGAAAGCTTCGATTACGTCGTTCTTGATCATTTCACCGTATGGTAGTAGCATGTGTTTATCTCCTTTTGATATATCTAGTATAACATATTAAGATCTGATTGTAAACCCCTAAAATGCACTTTATCACATTTTTTTTATGCTACCTCG